>ERZ1036420.517-NODE-517-length-21631-cov-7.333333_pt1 | contig 21631 bp, 22 predicted proteins | sample MGYA00514220_ERZ1036420 | MGnify/ENA primary metagenome ERZ1036420 (study PRJEB33795, sample SAMN09464938) | human gut metagenome | host: Homo sapiens | place: USA: Stanford, California | collected 2016-10 | study: EMG produced TPA metagenomics assembly of the...
CTAGGGGGTCACTTCATATTATCTATAACGCGCTCACAGTCGCAGCAATCTGCGTATAAGGACCTCTAGCCTAAATGGCAAAGACCGGCCATTTAGGCTAGAGGCCACTTATACTCCGATTGCTAGGCGCTCCTGTTCGCGCTCACAAAAAATGGACTGCTTTGTGTTATTAGCAGTCCATTTTGGTACAGATATCAAATCTTAGTTACCGTTAATTTTGCAAGGCGTGGTAGCGGTAATTTTGTTGTTGGGTCGTTTGCGTTTTAAAGCCATAAGTGTCAGCCACAATGTAAAGCGGTCGGTGTCGGCTTTGGGCAAACATTCGGCCGATGTAGTTGCCAAGTAGACCGATGCTGAAGGTGATGCCGGCACCAACAAGTAACGTTGTCGCGATCACCCAAGTTAATAAGCTGAGATGACCTAAAAAGAAACTGATGCCGACAATAGCCACGGCCAGTAGTAGAAAGAAGCCGCTAAGCCAGTTGGCAATTGTTAAAGGAACGGTGGAGAAGCTGGTAATGCCGTTCATGGCAAGGTGTAGCATTTTCTTTAATGGATAATGGGTTTCTCCGGCGGTTCGTTTTTGCCGATCATATTCTACGGCAATTTGCCTATACCCAACCCAGGCCACCATGCCGCGCACGTACGGATCATGTTCATTCATTTGTTTCAAAACGTTCACGACGCTGCGATCCATTAAGCGAAAATCACCTGTATCGACGGGGATGTCAACACTTGTGAGCGCCTTTAGCACGCGATAAAAAGTTTCGGCAGTTACCTTCTTGAACCAAGTCTCGCCGCTGCGTTTGCGTCGTTTGCCATAGACAACATCATAGCCTTCTTGCCAGCGGGCGATCATGGCTGGGATGACGCTTGGCGGATCTTGTAAATCAGCGTCCATGACGACAACGGCATCACCGCTTGCGTAACGAATGCCCGCGGTAATGGCAAGTTGGTGCCCAAAGTTGCGCGAGAAGTCTACGAGGCGAATGGTTGGGTTTTTAGCCATCGCGGCTTTAATCTGGGTGGCACTGTCATCGGTTGAGCCATCATTGACGAAGATAAGTTCATACCGTTCTGGTCGCGCCCGGACATAATTGGCAAGTTCGGTTAACGTTTCGCCAATGCCTGCGCTTTCGTTGTAAACGGGTAAGACAACGGAAATGAAGGGATTTGTTTTTTGTCGCATCACGCTTGCTCCTTTCTGAATTAATGAAAATTACTTCACCATGCTGGCATCAAGTTCATACAGCGTGCCGCTGCCCATGCCGCCCATTGCCATACGACCACCATGATTATTTTGGGCGTTGGTGGTTGTCTTGCTGCCGTATTTGCTTGCGGCCACTTTTTTGCCGACTTTTTCGACCCACGCTTCAATCTTTGAATTGCCGGCGCGACCCGATGACAGGTAATATTTCATGTCGCCACTTTTGACCAGTGCTTTGAATTGCTTCAAAGTAATTGCCGGGTCAGTGCCGTTAAATCCACCGATTGCCATAACCGCTTTACCGGATTTGATAATATACGGGGCAGCAGTGCTAGCGTTACTGGTAGCAAAAAGGTATTTGGCATTGCCTTGATGAGCTTCAACGTACTTCAATAAACCGCTATTGACACTGCCACTACCGATACCACCGCTATTACCGCCTGACGTTAGCAAAGTAGGGCCAGCGGTTGGAATGCCCGATGACGAGCCGGCAAGTGTCGGTGTCAACGACCAGAAACCCGGTGCGGCTAAGATAGCGGCAATCGCCACGCCCAGCGCCGATTTCCGCCAGGTTTTGGTTCGGGCGATGAAGAGCAGTGCCAAACCGATTACACCGGCAATGACCACAAGAATCGGTTGCCACTGATAGTAAAGACTGACATACCAAGTCTGAAGTGCAGTCGTTGCGGCAAGTGCAAGCGGGAGCAGCCAACTCTGCCAGTGCTTGAAGCTTAATTTGAACTGGTTAAACATGGTGACTGTGCCGATACCGAATAATGCCGCGAGTGGTGGCGCAAGCATAATCGTGTAATAAGGATGGAAAAAGCTGGCGATTGAAAAGAAGCCGGCGACTGGCACAAGCCAACCAAGCCAGAAAAGCAAGTGATTTTGCTGACTTGTGGTTTGGTACCATTTGCGCTTTCGATCAAGATAATAAGCAAAGGCACTGATAAAGCCAATGATAGCCATCGGTGCAAGCCAGCTTATTTGTGGACCAAGATCAGATTGCAGCAGGCGCAGTGGCCCGGCATTCCCAATTGAAAAGGCACCACCGCCGCGACCGCCAGCTGCACCACCACCAGTACCACGGCCGCCTTTAAAGTTGCCCTCTGCAAAGTTTGCAGGTGCGTTGTTTGTAGATGTGCCGGATTTGGTTTTCACAGTAGGTTGTTTGCCGTTGGTTCCAGCTGGCGGCGTGCCGCCCTGACCTTGACCATTACCTGGGCGACCACCACCATTTCCGCCAGGTGGCGTACCGGTTGTGCCCTTTGTGCCGGTTGGTGGATTTCCTTTAGTGCCAGTCGGTGCCGTGCCGGTTTTGCTATTATTGCCTTTGGTCGCCCCAGATGTCGGGTTCATTTCACCAGTCGCTTTGGTCTTGCTGTTGCCCATACCGGGGAAGGCCGCACCGGTACCGGTTGTTTGGCCCAATAATCGTTCAGTACCGTTATAGCCAAAAGCCAGCTCCATTTCTGAATTCGTTTGGGAACTGCCGACATAGGGCCGCTGGCTGGCGGCGGTTGAGTCCACCTGTAGTGGCCAGGCAAGTGTCATGACAGCCATCGCAGCTAATGCAATCCCCAGTGTAGCCAATCGGCGCCATAACTGCTGCTTTGATGCAAGCCAGAAAAAGAGTAATAAGGCTGGCAAAATCATGAACGCTTGGAGCATTTTAATGTTGAACGAGACCCCGATCAAAGCAAAACTCATGACAACCAGCCAGGGCTTACGGTTGGTGATTGCTTTCATCAGGCACCAGCTGGCGAGCAGCAGAAAGAACTGTAGTGTGGCGTCCATGTTATTTGTTCGGGAATCCGCGACAACGATGGGCGTTAAGGTGAGTGCCAATGCAGCTAAGCGGGCGGCCCAAACATTAAAGCGGGGTTTGATCATGTTATAGATTAGCGCCACGCTGCCGATGCCAAACAAAATTGAGGGTAAAACAACTGACCAGCCGTGAACGCCGAAAATTTTGGCGGAAATGGCCATGAACCAAAGCGCTACCGGTGGTTTGTCAACGGTGATAAAGCCAGCGGGATCAAATGCGCCGTACCAGAAATTGTGCCAACTTTGGATCATACTGGTGATAGCAGCCGTGTAATAATCATTAGCGTTTCCTGCTTCCCAGATATTCCAGCTGTAAAGAAACGCAGCCAGAACGAGAATGCCAATGAGCCACCAATCAAGGGTCCACTGTTTAATTTTTTTCATGTGCCGTAACTCCCTTTTCTCGAAATACCCAGAACTTACTTAAAAGGAAGTTCGTTGGGACGGTAATCATAAGTGCAAACATCGGTGCTAATGGTTTTGGTAAATTCAATGCATCATTCCAGAAGCTTGTGAGTATCAGGCTCATGATAAAGGTGAGACCATACGAAAAATAGTATCGTGGTGCCACACTTTTAAGGTCGCGGTGATCTTTAACCTTAAAGACCCAGGTATCATTGAGGAAAAGTCCTAAAACTGACGTTAATCCATAGCCGACACCCATCGCAGCGGTTGGATTGATCAATTGGTATAATGTCAGGTAAAGCAAGTATGTCAAAATAGTATTGATACCACCGACTAAACCGAAGCCAATGAATTGTTTCAGCTTTTGGCGCATCGAATCGCTCCCTTCTTGATGAATGGGATTAGTATGCGAGATGCAGCATAAATTAACCTTAAAGCCAGCAATTTTTTTCTTAAGCTGAGTTTATGATTTTCATGTTAAGCTGACGCTGTAATTGATAAGACTGAAACATTGGCTTTGGTGGGGATGGTGGTTGGTGGTTAGGCCCCTAACCGCGCCGGCTCACGCTCACCATAACGCGTTCGCAGTCGCAGCAATCTGCGTGTAAGGACCTTGGTCGCAATGGCCAAAGCCCGGCCATTACGCCCAAGGCCACTTACACTCCGATTGCTAAACGCTCCTGCTCACGCTCAGCTCACCATAACGCGCTCCCCGGCGCAGAAACCTGCGTGTAAGGACCTCAGTCGCAATGGCCAAGAGCGGGCCATCACGCCTGAGGCCGCTTACACTCCGGCTTCTAACCGCGCCGGCTCACGCTCACCATAACGCGTTCGCAGTCGCAGGGGCCTACGTGTAAGGACCTTGATCGCAATGGTCAAAGCCCGGCCATTACGCCCAAGGCCACTTACACTCCGATTGCTAAACGTTCCTGCTCACGCTCAGCTCACCATAACGCGTTCGCCGGCGCAGAAGTCTGCGTGTAAGGACCTCAGTCGCAATGGCCAAGAGCGGGCCATCACGCCTGAGGCCGCTTACACTCCGGTTTCTAACCGCGCCGGCTCACGCTCACGCTCACTTTTAGAGGAGAATTTATGATAGTTAAACCTAAAATTCTGGTAATTGAAGACGATCCTGATCTGAATGAGAGTATTGTTGATTTTGTTCGGGACTTTTCTCAGCCTGAAGCTGCTTTGACGGGTGCTGATGGTTTGTATTTGGCAGAAGAGGGGATTTTTGATGCCATTGTGCTGGATATTATGCTGCCAGAGCTGAATGGGTTTGATTTGCTTAAGCAGCTGCGAGCTAAGCAAGTGAAGACCCCGGTTCTTATTTTGACGGCTAAAGATGCTCTGACAGATAAGGTGCGTGGTTTTGAGTTGGGTGGTGACGATTACCTTACCAAGCCATTCCACCGTGAAGAGCTCATTATGCGGTTAAAAGCATTGTTAAAGCGGACAGGACATTTTTTTGATGAGGATGGGTTAACAGCCGGCCCGTTTGAAGTCCACCTAAACCGGCATGAAGTCTTAATTCACGACAAACCAGTAGCGTTAAATGGAAAAGAATTCGACTTGTTAGTGTACTTATTACAGAATCAAAAAACCATTATTACGAAGGATCAGATTTTTGATCGGTTGTGGGGATTTGATTCGGATACGGCCGTCAGTGTCGTCGAAGTTTATATGTCGAACCTGCGCAAAAAGTTAAAACCGATGCAAGCCGACGTATGGATCAAAACAATTCGCAATGTCGGTTACATCTTTCAGGAACCGGAGGACCGTGCATGAATGCAGATAAAGGCATTAAGCGACAACAGCGACGTTTATTTATCGGTCAACTACTGAGCTTTGCCGGACTTTTTCTAGTGCTGGGGGTCATTGTTTTTTTCCTTTATGAACGTTCGATTTATCAAGATATCGATCATTCGCTGGAACAACAAAAAATAATGCTTACCAAGCCGGCACAAACCATGAGCGGTGCAGGTGGTCCCGGACGCCCGGTGACTTCACGACCAGTACCTTTTCGGATGAACATGGTGGTTTTTAATAAAAAAGGAAAAATCATCAATCAGGCGATGTTAGGTGAACGGTTTTATGCCTATTTCAAAACGTTAAAACTAGATCGTCAGGCAGTTAATAAGTTGCAAAATTTGCCGACTTCAAATGGCACCTTTAGAACTTTACTGGTGAAGGTTCCGGTGACGGCCGCAGATCCTCAATATGCCGGGCATTATGTGTTGATCTTGCAAAATACGGACGCTCAAGAAGCTGCCATTCGTTCTTTTCGTCAGGTTCTGATTTTGACGATTATCCTATTTTGGGCGTTGGCACTGGGCTTGTCATATTGGTTATCAACCCGTTCAATGCGCCCGATTGTTCGGTCATGGCAGCGGCAGCAAGATTTTGTGGCAGACGCAGCGCATGAACTACGAGCACCACTGGCTGTGATTCAAAGTAAACAGGAAGCCTTGCTAACCAAGCCGCAAGCCACCATTATTGACGAAAGCGAGGCCATCGCAACGTCACTGGGCGAGACCAAGCGTTTGCGGCAACTCACGGATGATTTACTGACAATTGCCAAGGCCGATAGCAACACGATTGAAATCGAATTGACCGATCTGCGGTTTGATCAAACACTGGCCCCGCAACTGGCTTCTTATCACGACATTGCGATTAGTCAGGATAAATCGTTTACCACCACGATTCCGCCAAAAAGCCATGCCTGGTTTGACGCTGCACGGATTAAACAGTTACTGGTTATCTTACTGGACAATGCATTTAAATATACCCAGGCAGGCGATTCCATCTGGGTGAAGGTCACCCAAACCTCAAAAGAGTGGCAACTGGTAGTAGGCAACTCCGGACCAAGCATTGCTGACGCGGATAAATCACGTATCTTTGAGCGTTTCTATCGCGAAGATGCATCCCGTAGCCGAAAAACCGGTGGCAGCGGTCTGGGACTAGCCATTGCCCGCTGGATTGTGACCATCCATCATGGCCATATCGAAGTAAAAGATGTTCATCCGCATGGTGCCGCTTTTGTGGTGACCTTGCCAAACAAACCGCGTGGCATTTAAAAATTAAATACGAAAAATAGCCGTTCTCCAAACTCATAGGCTTGGAGGCGGCTATTTTCATGGTGGAAAAATTAAGGGTGAAGCAGCAGTGTGAAGCTTTGGTTGGGGATCGTCAGAATAGTCAAGTTACCCGTTTTAGCTTTTAACGGGCCGGATTATTGCGGACACCATTGGCTTGTGTGAAATCAATGAAGCCCATGTTGGTATCAATGTCGCCACCATCACCACTTAAAACCAAAGTATTTAAGGTCGAGTTGAAATGGACATGCATATTGGCATTTAAGTCTTCCTGCGAATAACCCTTGATCAAAATTGGCCCAAGATTACTGCTGATCTCAGTGTCATAGTCGGTTGCTGGGTCACTAGCCTTGACGACATTAAGTGAAAATTGAACTTGCATATGAATCATCGCGTGCTGCGAATACGGCCCAACACCATCTTCAAACGTCAAAAGCAACTTCTTGTCCGAACCCAAATGCGGTTGGATCTTGTTCACAGCGCCTTCGTCAAAATGGATTTGCATCAGATCAACCCCTTTCGACGTCAATGTAGGCTGATTAAGCAGTAAAAGCAACTTTTTTGACTTAGTGGTAATTTTACAACTGCTGCTGCTCATTTGCGGCTGAGGGAGCGTCAACGGTGATCCAAATAACGGCGGTCTTAAAAATTGACGCCAATCAGAATGAACTTTTTTATTTTTAAAATCGATTTTTTGTAATGATGTATGATAATTCCATTTGTGAAGCCCTATACTATCTGAATGAAAACGGTTAACATATTAATTAAGAAATGAGGTAATTTAAAATGACAGAAACAGTAGCGCCAAACAAATTAACTAATAACGATTTAGCAAAGGTGATGTTCGATCGGCATTCGGTTCGCAAGTTCGATCCAACGGTAAAAATCAGCCGCGATGAGCTGCAAGATATGATTCGGGAGGCAACAACCGCGCCGTCCGCATGCAATTTGCAGTCGTGGCATTTTGTCATCATTGACACCTCTGAAGGCAAAGAGAAGTTGAAAAAAGCGGCCATGAAATTCAACTATCCGCAAATTGATACCAGTTCCGCCATTATTTTCGTTGCCGGCGATACCCAATCACATGAGGTCTATCGCGATGTGTGGACGAAGGTTTACGAGGCAGGCAAAATCAGTAAAGAGAAGCTGGACCAAATCTTCAACACCTTCCTACCACTGTACGAACATGCCTCACCTGAATTTCTGACTTTAGATGCGACCATTGACGGCGCTATGGTTGCCATGCAATTGTTGCTTCTAGCCCGAGCATACGGATATGACGCCAATCCATGGTCCGGGTATGACTTTAAAACGATCATCCCAACACTAGGCCTGGATCCTAAACGCTTTGTACCGGTTATGGCGGTTGCCATCGGAAAAGCCGCTGAACAGCCATTGCAAACAGAGCGCTATGACGTCAAGCAACTGATTGATTACCTAGATTAACCGAGTCACATTGACTGCGAAGAAGAAAGGAAACAAATCATGGTAGATGCAGTGAAAGCTGATCCATTCGGCAAAGTTAATGCAATTGATGTGTTAGATTTAGCAAGTTTAGAAGCGCGCGCTGAAAAAGTCCTTGGTCGCGGTGAATTCGGGTACATCAGTGAGGGCTCTGACGATGGCTACACCATGCACCGCAATACAACGGCATTTCAAGATGTGCACATGCTGCCACGTGTGTTACAAGGCGTTGAAAATCCGGATCAGTCAACAACGTTTATGGGCGCAAAACTTGCTTCACCGCTGCTAACCGCTCCCATTGCCAGCAACACTTTGGCCCACCCAAGCGGTGAACTCGGTTTAGCAAAAGGCGCCAAAGAAGCCGGTATCATGATGTCCCAAAGCACCTTTGCTTCCAAAACCATCGCGGAAACCGCAGCGGTCAGCGATGGTGCGCCATACATGTTTCAGTTGTATATGCCTAAAGACTGGGAATATTGTCAATACTTGCTAGACGAAGCGAAACAGGCCGGTGCACTGGCCATCATTTTGACAGCAGATTCAACATTAGGCGGTTATCGTGAAAAAGACGTGATGAATCATTACCATCTCAAAGGCCGACTTGCCAACCTCGAAGGCTATAACACAGGGCAATCCGGGGTTGGTGCAGGCGGTTTGTTTAAAGAATCCATGCAAAAGCTGGATCTTGGCCTGATCAGTAAATTAGCCAGTTATTCAGGCTTGCCGATTATTATCAAAGGCATCCAACACCCTGCCGATGCCGTTGCTGCCATTACAGCAGGTGCTGCGGGAATTTACGTCTCCAATCATGGTGGCCGCCAACTCGACGGGGCACCAGGCGCCATTGAACAGTTACCCGCCATCGCCGCCGCTGTGGATCATCGCGTTCCCATCATCTTTGACGGCGGTGTTCAGCGCGGCACCCATGTACTCAAAGCGCTGGCACTAGGCGCTGATCTCGTTGGCATTGGCCGACCATTTAGTTATGGGTTAGCACTTGGCGGCTGGCAAGGCGTCAAGGATGTTGCCGACCATCTGAAAATGGAAATCAACATCGCCATGCAGCTGACCGGCTGCCAGACGATGGCGGATGTGAAGCAGATGAAGGTTAAAACGACATTTGCTTAAGAAATTAAAAAGCGTTGGGCAATTTTGAAATGATTGCTCAACGCTTTTTGAATATAACGTTTAAAGATACTTGTTGATACGAAATCAAAAATGGGGGAGGCGAGAAAGACCTTTGTATCTACATTTCATTTCTTAATCTGACAAAATTATCAAAGATCCGCCGTGGCATTGCAACCACGATCTGCCCTTGGTGGAGAAGAGCCGACTTCTTTAGTCTAGCGGATAATTGACGTTGACTAGTAAATTAATCAAAGCCAAACAATCATTTCAGCTTAACGTTGATGACGATATTTACGATGAGATTCAAAGCCAAGCATACTTAATGCCGTCATAGCAAAACCAAGCAACATCATCCAAACGGTTATCACTTGATTTTCACCTGTTTGTGGGAAACTGTGCCGGCCATTTGAGTTAACCGAGGCCTTGGCGGCTAGTGGTTTGGTCACTGGTGCGGCAGTCTTAGTGCCTGGAGTTGTTTGTGTTTGAGCGATTTTGATGATATTACCGTATGGATCAACCATTTGACCATTCACAACTGACCATCCGGATACGGGATGACCGTTTTGATCAAGCACTTGTTGGCCATTAATATGATAGCCATGTTTTAATGCGTCTGCTTTAGATTCAAGCTGATGTTGTTGACGAGTAACATTATCAGCCAAAGTTTCAGCATCTTGGGCAGCTTTTAGAACTGATTTAGCTGTTTTGAGTTGTTGTTGCGCAGCGGTTAAGCTTGCGGTTGCCTCAGCCAATTTATTCTTAGCTGTCGCGGCTTTAGCCTTTGCATCTGCTAAAACAGCTTGTTTTTCACTAAGATTCTTTTCTGCCGCAACGACAGCAGCTTTGGCTTTTGCAACCCCAGCGTCAGCTTTGGCCTGTGCTTCCTTAGCTTTGATTAAACGATCCTGTGCATGATTCAGTTGATCGAGTTTGGCTTTTGCGTCTGTTACGGCTTGTTCCGCCTTCGCTAATTTAGCTTTTGCATCAGCGGTTGCGTCTTGATCTTTTTTAAGCTGGTTCTGAGCTGCTTCGAGACTTGCTTCAGCAGTAGCCTGCGCTGACTTTGCGAGTGACAGCTGTTTTTCCGCCTCAGCTTGTGCGGTTTTGGCAGCATTGAGCGCTGCAATCTTTGCTGGTTGATCTTGCAGACTTGCTTCGTAGATCTTTTGAGCAGTTGCTAATGCTGTTTCCGCGTTTGTCACAGCAACTTTGTTAACGGCCACTTTATTATCAGCACTAGTCTTTTTGACGCTGGCTGCTTTTTGATCTTGAACGGCATCATTATAGTTAGCTTGCGCCTTTGTTTGTTCACCATTAGCCTGATCAAAAGCCGATTGTGCGGCAGCTTGGGTGGCGTTTGCCGTTGCAAGGTCCGCTTGCGAGCTAGCAAGTTGAGTTTGAGCATTCTTTAGGGCAGTTGAAAGTGCTTTTGTATCCGTTGATGTATTGAAGGTTGCATCATCGTTAACGGTTGCAACATTGACAGTTAGGAAAAGGAGTTGACCAGAACGGGCGATTGTAACAGTGTCGGCTAACGTTTTGCTGGATTCGCCTACTCTATTGAACCCAAGTAAGGGTTGTAGATTTGAGGCAGCCAAAGTACCGTCTGAGGTGTCACCTGATTTACTTAAGAAACTTGATAAGACACTATTGTTAAACACATTATCTTTTAAAATAGCCATATTGTACTGAGTTAATGGGTTTGTAGGCGGGTCATCAAGCCAAGCAACTGTACCATCACTCTTTTTTGTGGGATAAAAGGCACGACTGTAAAGGAAGGAACCACCAGCAATGTCAGATGGTCCTATAACAGCAACCTTTGTAGTGCCATTAACGCTATTGCTATTAATAATGGGCGGCATACCTAATTGCGTTCGGATGCGATTAAAAATTGCGAGATAGAGGTCTTCTATATGTGATTTCTGCGCAGAAGTGAGTGAATCATAGGCGCCTGATGGGGCGGCAAAGTTAATTGACGATATACCGATCGTTCTGCCTTTGTAATCTGTGCCAGTGTTCGTGTAAGGAAGTTCTTCACTCCAGTCAGCATCCGTAGGTTTATACGAGATACTAATACCTTTAGCAATGGTGGCTAAATGTGAATGTATATAGTTACCATCTCGTGACTTGCTTGCCACCAGTTCCTTGGCAGTCGCTTTGGCATTGTCGGAGACGGTGACAGTAATGCCTTCTGCTGCTAAATCAATATTTGTCTTGGCTTGGGCCGCATCAAGAGCAGCTTGTGCATCCGTAACAGCTTTTTGTGCCTCCGCGACTTTTGCTTTAGCTGCAGTACTCTTAGCAGTTGCCTGTGCGAGTGCATCTTTGGCACTACTCGTTGTTGTGGCTTGATGGTCCAAACTAGACTTGGCTGCAGAGACCAATTGATCAGTGGCCGCTTGGGCAGTCTGTGCTTGATCGGCTTCTGCTTGGGCCTTGCTTAAAGCACTTTTGGCAGCGGCAAGGCTAGTGCTTGCTTGATCGACTGCAGTCTTGGCCGCCGTTGTATCAAGGGCCTTGGCAGCATCACTGGTGGCTTGCTTGGTGACGTTAACCTTGGATTGTTCTTGAGCGGTAGCATTTGCGGCGGATTGGGCGGCAGAACTAGCAGCGGATTGAGCAGCTTGATCTTTGGCCTGCTGACTCGTTGCTAAATTAACAGTAGATTGGGCCGCTTCTTGTTCCGCCTTAGCATCACTCACAGCTGTCGCAGCAGACTGCTTGGCTTCCGGTGTTGCCGCATCAGCTGCAGATTGTGCTGCGGAGGTCTGAGTTGCAGCAGACTCGGCGGCAGCAGCAGAACTGGCTGCTACACTTTGGGCCGCTTCCTTTGCTGCTTGGGCCGCGTCAACCTTTTGTTGCGCAGCGCTTTGTTTTTCCGTAGTGTCGGCGGCATTTTTTGATGCATCATCCTTAGCTTTTTGGGCCGCATCGACATTGCCTTGCGCATCTTTTACGCCTTGTTGCGCAGATTCGACCGGTGTTTTAGCCGAAGTATCAGCCGCGGACTGAGCTGTCTTGCTTGTCGCACTGCTGGTTGGCGTTTGGTCATCGGCGTGTACGGTCGTCACACCGCCAGCAACGGTCAATACGGCGGCTGTTGCCACAGTGGTGGTGAGTAACGAATTATGCTTATTCATTTTTAAGCCCCTCCAAATGTAAAATCTAAACCCCATTTACTTAGATGTTATTGATAACAACATCTACACTAGGAATATTAAAATTATTTTGGTTAAAGTGAAGCTTTGTTGCATATTCGCAATTTTAGTTGTGTACAACATTGTTTGTGCATGGTACTTTAATAAAAAGTTCGTATAGCCTTCGTTATCCTTTGAGCAAGCACAATTAAATTTCGGGTGCGACCAAGTAAATTGGGCAAAGATAGGGTCGTGTGCAATAATACTGTTTTGAAGATGACACAAAAGAACCAAGTCGCTTTTAAAATGAGATAAAGTGATTCGGTTCTTTTTAAATTACATGATTGGAAATTTAGATTCGTAAGCTCGTGATCATTCATAAAAACACGCTAACACGGAAGATACCTGTTATGCTAAGTTTGTCAGTTGGATGGGGTACCGGTTAGAAAGGGTGTTGAATGTGGATGAAAATTTTGAACTTAAAAGACTGGGTAAATTTTTTAAGGATTTCCGAACAGGGAGAGATTTAACTTTAAAGGAAGCTGCAGGCGAAGATTGGTCCGCAACCACTTTGTCGCGTTTTGAGAATGGCGTTAGTGACATTAGCAATGAGAAGGCTACGGGGTTAATTCGTCGGATCGGAATACAGCCCCAAGATTTCTTACTGTATCCTGAAGCTCCGGGAGCTTTTCCCATGCACTTACAAACGCTTATTCAAATAAACGACATCAATGCTTTGACAAAACGACGCGCAGAGTTCTTTTTAGAGAATAAGAAAACAACTAGTATGACCAAGTTAGCCTCAGTCCTTTTTGATGCTGGTATTCATTGGCCTGAAGCAAAGTATCATTTTGATGCTGAAGCAGAACAAATTATCGCGGATCGGTTGACTATTCCCGAAAATCTGACCCCGTTCGAATGGGAGATACAGGAAGCCATCATGGGACCCGCAAGTCATGAGCTATTGATGTTACTTTGGTATCGAACAGATCGAATGAAACATAATTTGCGCAAAGAAGAGCGTGGAACAATTCTTGCAAAATTGTGGCTTGGTGCCTTGATGGATCGTGATGTTGAATTTCTTGATACTTTTAGATCTGATTTGACCGAAGAAATGGATAAGTACGGCGAGTTAGAATCATACACGGAGTGGCAAGAAGTATGGCATTTCACCAAATTGTTAGAACAATGGGTCGTTTCTCAAAACGTCGCTCATGAAAAACAAATTGATGATATGATTACCGACACACAGTTGATGGGTGATATTAGCCAAGCTAAATATTTTACGTTGATATTTGCTCGTACAAGGCAGGGACATCCGTATCACAACTATGAACTGAAAAATCCCGATCCTATGCCGATTGTAGTCCGTAAGACGGCTGGCGGTGTGATACTTGGCCGTAGACGCTATTTGGGCCTTCATCTAGACGACATTGTCTTGGGTCGCAACAAATCGACACTTCGCCGTTTTGAAAAAGCTGAGTCACAACTTTCTTTTGGCGGCTTGGTTCAGCTAAGTGGACAAATGGCTGTTTTAGTACCTACTTTACTTGGAAGTATGAATGTCACATTGCAAGGCCAAAATCGCAATATCACATTGTGGTTTTCCTGGTATGACATGGTGTCACTTAAAGCGCGCGGCAAGGACGTTGCAAGTGCCCAAGATGTGATAAATCGAACCATGAAATTCATGAAAGATGTTCCAGCAAAGATCCGGCAAGGACAGCTCTTTGTCTTGCAACGTGCGGCCATGGAGGTTGGATTTAACCATTTTGATGAAAGTGAACAACGGACAGTCGCCTCTAAACTTTTGAAGCAACTGCTAAAGTCAAATCATTGGGGATTATTTGAATACTTAATCCTACGCTATATTTGTCCTTTATTAGCATTCGATGACTTATCGTTGTTATTTCAACATGTTCAGCGTATTTTAAGCAAGCAACCGGGATTTTTTGGTCGCTCATATGCATACGGTGCCATGTCCCTTGCATTTGTCTGTGCAGTGAAAACAAAGTCGTCTGATGAAGTCGTAAATTTTATTCAGGGTCTGGGCTGGATCAATGATATCGATGAAGCTGATGGTTCGCGGTGGATGGCAATGGGTAGCAGAGAGATAGCGCTTGACTTAATTCAGAAGACTGAAACAAGCAAAAACGCGGTTAAACAATTTATTGTTCGTTGTCAGAACACGGGGCATCATAAAGTCTTGGCTGATTTAAAGGATTATTGGCGTGAACTAGTACCGAATGACTATTTTAAGATCTAACAAGTAATCACTGATAAACAAATAAACAAACACTGAAAGCGTGTGAATGACGGACTAGAAGCTTGAAATCTAAAAATTTTTGGTGCTCTTTTTATGAAGTGCGTCTTGTTAGTATAAAAATAACCGCAACTCCTTTGAAAGAGTTACGGCCACTGCCTGCCAAGCAAGGAATGTCGGACATTCCTTTGGACATTCTTTTTTTGATTTTCTTTGCAATTAAATGACAGTTTTTAAGCTGAAACTATCATTTAAATCCTTAATATGACAATGATTGACAGCCGTTTATATAACAACTATGGATCTTAACGGGATTGAACCCCCTTTCTAGTATAAACCCGTCATATCAGCGATAGTGCGGCTTTAGGCTGCCATTAAAATTTGTGTGGTGCACTTTTTGGTGCACTTTGGTCAAAAATTGAGATATGCAACTAGCTTATTCACGGCCTCTTTATTTTGATTCTTTGTTACATGGGTGTAGATATTGAGAGTGGTTTTGACATCCGAGTGGCCTAACCTTTCCTGAACCTCTTTGACAGTGGCCCCGGCAGAAAACAAGGCGCTTGCGTGTGAATGCCTGAAGCCATGAATTGTAATACGGTGTTCAATTTTATGAGTATCCTCGATTGACTTGAGCCAATCAGCAGGTTTGTGTAAAAGCAAGTGCTTATTCTTGCTGTTTGAAAATACAAGCTGATCAGGTTTATTAGCGTTAAATCCTAAAGCCATATACTTTTGTAGCTGAACAAGCCGCCAGTGCTTCAATGCAGACATTGTCTTGCTATCCATGGTGATAGTTCTTCTACTTTTCCGTGTCTTGGGTGGCTGAACAAGCTGACGGCCGTTCATGCCTTGCGATAGTGTCTTGTTGACTGTTATTGTGCTGTCGGTAAAGCTAATATCTTTCCAAGTCAGCGCTAGACATTCACCACGTCGAAGGCCACCAAAGGCTAGTATTCTGAAAAGCGCAGTCTTCTGTGGTTCTTGCTTTGCATCAATATAACTGAAGAACCTTGTTAGTTCTTGCTTATCCCAAAAGTTCGCAGCAACATCGCCAATTTGTTCCTTCTCTTTTGGAATGATGACAAGGTCAGCCGGGTTTTTATTAATGTAACCACGGCGTAAGGCAAAGCGAAGAATACGGCTTGCAGTTGTCAGCCATCTTCTGTAGTTCCTAGTGACTTGTTTTGACCATTGGTTAACGGCTTGCTGTAGCTGCGCTGTGGTGATCTTATTAATTGGTTTGTTACCAAAAAGCGGTAAAACGTGTTTCTTAATTTGTATATAGGTGCGCTCGTACGTGCTTTCTCGAACGGTATTCTTATATGCTGCGTCCCACTCAAGATAAACAGCTTTGAACGTCATGCTTCTATTAGTCGATAAACTGCCTGCATCAGCATCTAAGGTAAATCTGGATGCTGCTAGGGCAGCTTCTTTTTTGTCTCGGAAGCCTCGCTTATGAATTCGACGCTTCTTTCCAGTTAGTTCATCAGTACCAGCAGAGACAAAAATTTCATATCGTGTATCTCCGCTGCTGTTTTTGTAACGTTTGATTGTTGCCATGTTTTTCCCTCCGTACCAGCTTGCGGGCGGGGTATGTAAGGAATCGGTAGAGTAGCTGTTTAATTAGATTGGTGTAAAAGTATATCAACGGCTTTGACGATGTTTTCTTTATACTTCCTTTTTTCATCAATAGGAATGTAAGGAATCGTCAGAAGTCTAGCATTTGAAATAATATCTGAAAATGCGTGGTGACTTTTATAATCCATTCTGGTATTTCTCATGCCCTCCTTCGTGTCGTAAAGAGCAGCATCTTCAGAACCCCTTTGAATGCCGACAAAAAGGTCTCTGTTACTATTGTCGATCTTTATTTCTTCCCCATCTTGAGCAGTATATAGATCTTTGTCAGGAGCATCCTCACTAAACTTTAAAATACGTCCCTTGGCTACAAAATAATAATCATCATTGCTATAAGGATCTCCAAATATTAATAAAGTAGGAGAAATACCATATGTCTTACAAATTTTTTTAATATTCTTTTGAGCTGGGAATCGGTTCCCATATTCCCAGTTTGAATAAGTTCCAACGCTAACACCAATACGTCTGGCCGTCTCACTTTTTGACCAACCAACAGCGTTCCTTAATTGTATAATGCGATCTTTCAAAGCAGCTGACCTAATATCTATTTTTTCAGATGACATGTGTCGCACCTCCCTCATGTGTGATTATAGCGATTTTTATTCGGTTTGCATAACTTTTTGAAGATGCCCTCTTGACTTTATTCATTATGAATAAGATACTGGTATTCAGAAAGGAGAGATAAAGATGGAACTTAAAGAACTTAGACAAAATGCTGGACTATCTCAAATCCTTGTTTCAAAGGCCCTTGGGTATAAAACGGCCGGAGCCTATCAAAAAATAGAGTCTGGTAAACAGCCGGTAAGACTGGAACAAATACCTGCTCTATCAAAAGTGCTTGGCGTTAATGTAGATTTTTTATTGGGTTTAGTTTATTCAAAAAGAATAAAATTATAAGGGAGTTAAAAATGGCGATCAGTGTCGCAATGAGTTTACCGGATGATTTTGAAGCCCAAATAAAGCACGACATGTACTCGACTGCTTTAGAAGCATTTAAAGTGACAGCAAGCAGGCATACCTTTGCAGAGTACATGAAACGTAAGGATGCAGCCGAGTATTTGGGTATCAGTACAGGGTATCTCGATCAATTAACCACCAAGGGTCTGCCGACGATTTTATTAGATGGCTTGAAGCTGTACAAACGGTCATCGGTTGATCAGTGGATGATGGATCATCAAGTTTAATCCAAGTCTTGCGGGCGGGGATTTTGATGGCAATTGTAAGCAACTTATGACAGGCGCATAAAGCCAGAAAGGTAAATATATGAAAGTAGTTTATCCATCAATCGTGGAGCAATTCTATGAGGGTTTGAAATCTGAAGGCGTAACGGCTGGCAAGGACGAGGTATATCGCACCATGGTCGAGACCAACTTAATTGACGAAAACGGTGTTCCTACACAATACGCATTGGACAATGGCTTTATCAAGTGTGTGGACAATGAACCAGAAAGCCTAGCGGAGTTCAAGGAGCTTTATCCGAACCTTCAGAAATACTCAGACGATCATTTTATGAAGACTGACGAAGGCTGGTGCATTGACGCCTTTGTAGCCCGTAGCGAATCTATGCTTTTATTGAACGATCCGGCTACGTCCGAAACAGACAAGCTAAATGCTCGGATCGTCCTTAACTATCTCAAGGAGGACGGTGCCGATGACTAGCCTGATTACGTGGATATTTATTCATCCGACAGTTATACCCGTCATGCTGATGGTTTTCATGAACGGGGGCGTGCTGGGATCGTTTCTACAGTTTAGAAAGGACTATGACCATGGTAAAAATGGTAAATAGCAAGTTTGGGTGGACGTGGCCGCAGTTTGTAAAGGCTGACGCTGATTGTGATCGGTATTGGCAAGCTCAAAAAGCCGAAAAACGCTCACTAATTGAGGCCACAAAAAAATCGCCAAGAGTGGCAGCTCAAGGCGAGAAGAAGACAAGCGAAAAGATACATATCAACTTTTAGCTTGCCTCTACGTAGATACTTTGTCAAGAAAAATGGAGGCAATTAATATGAAAAATGTTTCAAACAGCACCAAAGCGCCTGATTTAGATATGGCGTCTTTGAACCTCAGCACTGCAAAAGGACTTCTAGAAGCCCTTCGTGATCAGTTAGATAGTATTGAAGAACTGGTTTTTTACTATAGAAAAAATCATACACAAACAGAGGCCTTGCGACTCGCGTATGAGGCTAATCGATCATTTTATACATGGATGGCACTCCTGAGACCAATTCAAGAATACGTTGATAGCAGCTTGGCAACGATTGATGAGGTCAACAAATGATGAAGAAAGATTATTATACAACCGCACAGGCGCTTTTGAGCGATACAAGTGCAATGGTGAATATCTTGCGACATCAGATCAATAATGAACAGCAATCAGCACTGGCCGACACAGTCGCTGACATGATCATTGATGCTCGCCGTCTACTTATGGAGGGAGATGCTGTCGATGGTCGACGTGCTTAAAGTAGCGCTTGGTTATCAGCAACACGGCTTTGCAGTCTATCCACTTGCGCCCGCGACCAGAACACCGATTAATGGTTCCCACGGATATAAGGACGCTACCAAAGACCCAGAACAAGCCAAGAAATGGTGGGGTGAACATCCTAATTACAATATTGGCTTGGGGCTTGATGGCGTGCTGGTATTCGATATTGATATGGGTCATAAAAGCGAGGCTAATGGCAATGAGTCGTTGGCTAAATTGTGCGCTGATGGTCGTGCTGGTCAGATTCCTTCTAGCTATATAGAAACAACGCCAAACGGTGGACTCCATATTTTCTTCACCTATCCCAAGGAATTGAAGCTAACCAGTCGATCGGATCTGTTCTCTAAGAATGGCGAGAAAACCGGCCTTGACTATGTTGCGACTGGTGTACCAGTTTTCCCTAGCATTCGCGAGAATGGCATGTATCAACCACTCAAAGGGCACAAGATCACCAAGCTAGCGCCAGCACCTCAGTGGTTACTAGATGAAATCCAACGTGTCAGCCACCCTAACCCAGTGTTTGGTGGTTCAACAGTTTATCGGGGCAAACGATGGACAGGCAAGCTGCTAGATGAAATAGTGAATGGCACTAGTACCGGCAATCGCAATGACTTTCTGACCAAGATTGCTGGCAAAATGTTCTTCACAGGTGCCGAGCCGCAGACAGTTTATAACTTGCTGTTTACAACTAATGATAACTATCTAGATACACCCTTGGCAGAAGCCGAAGTTAATAAGATTTTTAAGTCAGTATTGAAAGCCGAAGAGAGGAGGCGTGCGGTTGGTTAAAGCGATGCCCGAAGATATTAAGCAAGAAGCCAATAAAGTGGTCAACGTTGATTTTACAGGCCAAGAGCAATGGCGAAATGACCTTAAACTTGATGGCAATGGTGGGATTAGAAAGGATTCGGTGGTTAATGTTCAACTGCTACTTGATAATGATCCAGCCTTCGCCAATGTCGTCGCTTGGGACGACTTTTCAGAGATGCTTATCAAGACAAAAGGCGTTAAAGGATTGCCGATTCGTAAAGGTTTCTGGACTGATGAAGATGATGCTGTCGTCCGCTCATATATGGAGCGTAAGCACAATCTCTTGTTTAGCAAGCAGAATGAGCAAGATGCCATGGTTGTTGTTGGCAAGGAACATTCAATTAATCCGGTTAAAGACTGGATCGAAGCTGAAAAATGGGACGGTATCCCTAGAGCAGAACGTTACTTCATCGACTATCTAGGTGCCGAAGACAATGAATACACCCGTGCTGTTACTCGTAAGTGGTTAGCTGGGGCTGTAAAACGTGTCTATCAGCCCGGTTGCAAGTTTGAACTCGTTCCAATTCTTGAAGGTAAACAAGGACTTGGTAAGAGTACAGCTGCTCGTAACTTATTCCCGAAAAAGTTCAGTGATTCATTAAAATCAATGGGCAAAACGGACGAAGATTATAAGAAGCTGCAAGGTAACTGGATCATGGAACTAGGCGAGCTTTCCGCTATGAAAAAGACCGAGATTGAATCAGCTAAGAGCTTCATCAGCGCCCAGTCTGACTCATACCGAGGGAGTTACAGCCATTATGTTTACCCACATTTACGCAAGTGCGTGTTCATTGGCAGCACTAATCAACAGGACTACTTGAAAGACGCTACTGGTGAACGCCGTTTCTTCCCTATCAGATGTGGCGTTACAAAGCCCACAAAGGCCGTCTGGCGCAATGAAGAAAGCGTGCCGAAGATTGACCACGATATCCATCAAGTACTGGCAGAGGTCAAAACATGGGTGGATGCAGGTGAGAGTGTCTTTGCTGATGATAAGCTGATGCAACTGGCTAAACCATATCAACAAGAAGCAGAGACCGTTGACCCTATGAAAGAAGCCATTGAAGACTTTCTCAACATGAAAGTACCATCAAATTGGGAAAAGCTGTCATTGAGCCTAAAGGCCAGCTTCTTTCACACTCATATTGACCATAACGGTGATGTGGCCACTTGGTTACAACAGCACTTGGATGCTGGAGAATTACAACCACTGAAACAAACCACGACCAGAGAGATCATGGAAGTGGTGTTCGACAAATCAGTTGACCGTTACCTGATGGGTCGTACTGGATCGGAAGCAAAACGCATCAAGCTCATCATGGATAACATGGATGGGTGGGATCGTGAACGAGTTCGAATCAATGGTCAGCGTTCAAGAGGATACGTCAGGAAGTAAAGTGTTTGTTTTTCTACTGTCCCACCTGTCCCAGTGCTACAAATGCCGGTATATCAACGTTTTGTTGGGACAAGTCACCTGTCCCAGTGCTGTCCCAACGTGTCCCACTACTGTCCCAAGTCCTAATTTGGACATGTGCGGGACAACTCGGGACAGCTCGGGACATGTGCGGGACATGTCTGTTGTCCCAGACAAACGCCTACATACCAACGTTTAAGAGCCCGGGACACGTGGGACACTTAAAAAACAAACAAATTCAAAACTACGGAGGTTAAAAGAATGCTATATCCAGAAAGTACATGGGCTAGGTTTGAACATGAATTTCCTATCCCTGAGAAGTATCGCAAATACTATGAGTACAAGAATTGGCACATTGAACCTAAGTCATCTGATCTCAGCCAGTTTGAACAGGATCATCCATTCGCGTTTATGCTGATGCCTGAGGACATGCAGAACGCTTTATATCTCTGGACTAAGGGACTGGCCAAGCGAAAGACAATCAACAGCGACTATACCTCATACGGTATCAAGCACCTATTCGCTGATTTACCCAGTGGTTTCTACATTACTAACGGCATGATGAAAGGCGCACTATTGGCAGCTGGATTTGAGATAGCCGACTATAGAGAGCTTAACTGGCATGCAAACATTTCAGGGCGAAGCATTAAAGAGCAGATCAAATTAGCACCTCATATCAGTTAGCAAAGAAATATCATTAATGAAAGCGAAGTGATGCAAATGAGTGTGCCTTTGCACATTTGCATGCACCCCGG
>ERZ1036420.526-NODE-526-length-21036-cov-3.181927_pt1 | contig 21036 bp, 16 predicted proteins | sample MGYA00514220_ERZ1036420 | MGnify/ENA primary metagenome ERZ1036420 (study PRJEB33795, sample SAMN09464938) | human gut metagenome | host: Homo sapiens | place: USA: Stanford, California | collected 2016-10 | study: EMG produced TPA metagenomics assembly of the...
CAAAACCCATTAAGCGCGCGCATTCCCGAGGCGTTAACCGACGTGGACGATGTTGCTGATTCAGCGGATCGTCAAAGTCTTTCTCACCCGTGGCCATATCCCAGCCACGATCGATTAAAATTTCCGCGCCATCTTTGTAATAACGCGCAGACAGCGTACGGGTGACGCTTTGCGGATTGTTCGGATAAACCATTCCATAACCGAAGCCGTTACCGCGCGCCTGATGTTTTTTCGCATATCGATAGAGGTACTTCCACAGCACCGGCGTCAGGATATATTTCGCCTCGACCATCGGGTCCAGCAGCTGCGCCAGCGTCACTCGCTGCGCAGGGAAACATTCGCTGATATCACGCAGGGTAAAATCGGCTTTCAGATTCAGATCGCGACGAAAACCCACCAGCACGATGCGTTCACGGTGCTGCGGCAGAAAATGTTTGCCGTCGATGATTTTCGGATCGTCTGGCCCGTTATCTTCTGCATCAGCCACGTCATAGCCCAGTTCGTCCAGCGTCTGCATGATGATGCGGAACGTTTTACCCTGGTCGTGACTTTTCAGGTTTTTGACGTTTTCGAGCACAAACATCGCCGGACGACGCGCGTCGATAATGCGTACCACATCAAAAAACAGCGTGCCCTGGGTATCGCAGGCAAAACCGTGCGCCCGCCCGAGCGAGTTCTTTTTCGATACGCCAGCCAGCGAAAATGGCTGACAAGGGAAACCGGCCAGTAAAACATCGTGTTCAGGAATGTGTTGACGAATATGTTACGCCGCCGCCTCATCACTCACGCCTTCTTTATGGCTGAGGGTGATATCGCGGATATCTTCATTAAAATGATGCGTCGCCGGATCGCAATAATGGTTGGCTTTATAAGTGCGTACCGCATGTTTGTTCCATTCGCTGGTAAACACGCATTGTCCGCCAATCGATTCAAAACCGCGACGGATGCCGCCAATTCCGGCAAATAGATCGATAAAGCGAAACGCATAATGCGGATGATGTGCCGGTGGTTTGGGTAACAACGTTTGCAGATGGGCGAACTCTTTCTCACTTAAACGGTGCCATGCCGAGTCATTCGCCAGCGCACGTTTTAAAATTGCCGCGCTCCAGTGATTCTCACCCACACCATTAAGCTGCGCCACCAGCGTTTTAACATCATAAATTTGCAGCAGTTTCTCCAGCATTGCCTGTGCGGCATTCCCGGTGCTGTATGAATCGGTTACTGATATATTTTCCTGCATAGATTTAACCGGCCATCTGAGATGGCCGACAGGTTAACATAATTACAGCCATTTAGGGCCACGCGCTCAGCCAGCGGATGAAAACGCATCTATCACCTTGTGATCGACACCTTCATTCTCCCCCGCCAGTTCGGCACTGAGCTTCGCCATAAACTCGACTAAAAAATGCGCGTTGTGCTGCGCCAGCTGCTTGCCTCTTGCGGTTTGCATGGTTTGCGGTAGCTTCAGCAACTTAGTCTGGAAATGATCCAGCGCGTAGCGTTTATCATCAAGCGGGCGATGCTGTGCGAACGGATCTTCACCATCAAACAGCGCCACGCCCAATGCCCCTGAAACGGCAAACACGCGCGCCAGGCCAATCGCCCCCAGGGCTTCCAGCCGATCCGCATCCTGGACGATTTTAGCTTCCGTTGTTAAGGGGGCGATTTGCGCGCTGAAACTGTGAGCGGCAATGGCATGACAAACGGCCTCGATTTTCTCCGCCGGAAATTGCTCGAACTCTTCACGGAGCAGGCGACGCGTCTCTTCTGCCGCCAGGATTGAAGAACGCTGCCTTTGCGGATGATTTTTCGCCAGGCTCACAATATCGTGAAAATAACAGGCGGTTAAAATCACCAGCATATCGACATCGTCATCTGCCGCCAGCTTCTGTGCCGTAGCCCAGACGCGGCGAAAATGACACACGTCATGGGCCGCGTCCTGGTGCTGATGATGGTTTTTCAACCAGTTTTCGAACTGTGCCTGCCAGTGTTGTAAGTCCATACGCGCTCCGTTGCCAAAGAGTCGCCACCTTAGCAGTTTTTATTCATAGCGTCTGCTACGTGCGGGACGAGGTCGGGTGTACCAGGCAATGCTGCCTAACAATGCCCCGACCAGAGCCATAAATAAAAATCCGACCAGTGCCCCTAACCACTTTCCCGCGGTAGAGCCTAAATCGCTTTCAAATCCCGACACGGGGGCATCGGGGATCCGGCTCATCACCCAGATGTAACGCGCCATTGCCCAGACGAAATAGCCACACCATGTATAGAAAGCCCACAAAGCCAGTTTGCCGCCAGGGCTGCGAGAGAGTCTCTCTTCCATCTTTGTCGAACCGTATTCCATTTTGAGATAACCCGGAAAATTCAGACTTAGTACTATTATGTGATAAAAGTCACATTTTTCCACATTGGATGAGCCAGTCAAGACTCACTCATTTTTTGAACAAATAGATAATTTTTGCGCAACGGCAGTGAATACAGGAAAAATCGTTTTGAGCGATTTTATTTATCTTTGAGATCGGCTTTATTAATTCATTTAATCAATATATTAGCACTGAATACAATTATACCTTTTTATTTTTCTGTGTCATGATGCCTCCGTTATTAGCCTTTTATCGTCTTGTTTATATTTTTTGGGCCGGCATGATGCCGGCTTTTTTTTATGCCTTCATTAATGTGCGCGTGATCACACCAGCCGTTTGGCGCAACAATCATTGATACCTCCTATGCTTCCGCTCAACTCATAACATATTGATATACATTTATAATTTTCATGAATATTTATATTTAGAATTCATAATCCTGAATTATATTAAATAGATTAGAAACATTTTGAAATCTTTTAAATACATTTGTTACATGTAATCTTTAAAATAAAATGAACTTCATAGAATAGTATCCAAATGTGCTTTTTTTTGGATAACGGCACTTATTGATATATTCATGAAGATTATAATCACAAGGGAATACATAATGAAAAGAAAAGTTCTGGCAATGCTGGTCCCGGCGTTATTAGTTGCTGGCGCAGCAAATGCGGCTGAAGTCTATAATAAAGATGGTAATAAACTGGATTTGTACGGAAAAGTAGCGGGCCTGCACTACTTCTCTGATGATGCTGGCAGCGATGGCGACATGTCATATGCCCGTATCGGTTTCAAAGGTGAAACTCAGATCGCTGACCAATTCACTGGTTATGGTCAGTGGGAATACAACCTGCAGGCAAATGGCACAGAAGGCGATGGAGATAACTCTGCTACCCGTCTGGCATTCGCAGGTTTAGGTTTTGGTCAGAATGGTACTTTCGATTATGGTCGTAACTACGGTGTCGCATAGGACATCGAAGCATGGACCGATATGCTGCCAGAATTTGGTGGTGATACCTATGCTGGTGCCGACAATTTCATGAATGGTCGTACCAACGGCGTTGCAACCTACCGTAACAATGGCTTCTTCGGTCAGGTTGATGGTCTGAACTTTGCTCTGCAATATCAGGGTAATAATGAAGGTTCCGGGGATGGTTGCCTCTTTGGTCAGGAAGGCTCCGGTAGCGGCGATGGTCGTAAACTTTCTAAAGAGAATGGTGACGGTTATGGTATGTCAACCTCCTATAACTTTGACTTCGGGTTAAGTTTCGGTGCTGCTTACTCCAATTCTGACCGTACTGATGAGCAAACAAAGCCTGATTTCCATAATACCCGTGCCGGTGATAGAAATGATATAACTGCTGGCGGTGAAACAGCAGAAGCATGGACCGTTGGTGCTAAATACGACGCTAATAACGTTTACTTAGCAGCTATGTATGCTGAAACCCGTAACATGACTGGTTACGGTGATGCTAATGCCATCGCTAACAAAACCCAAAACTTTGAAGTTGTTGCTCAGTATCAGTTCGACTTCGGCCTGCGCCCGTCCATCGCTTACCTGCAATCTAAAGGGAAGGATTTAGGCGGTTGGGCTCATGACGGTAATGGCGATCCGCGTTACACCAATAAAGATCTGGTTAAATACGTTGAAGTCGGTGCGACCTACTACTTCAACAAAAACATGTCCACCTATGTTGATTACAAAATCAACCTGCTGGACAACGACGACGACTTCTACGAAGCTAACGGCATCGCTACCGATGATATCGTTGCTGTGGGCTTAGTCTACCAGTTCTAATCAGCCAACTCGCCGCGGCGTGTTACTGTAAAACATAACACTAGCCTGAGTTCGTCCCTCATCGAATTCAGGCTTTTTTATTGGCATTTCATCTCCATCTGCGGCACACGCAATTGCCAAAGCATATCGATACAGCACCTTACCCTGCCCCTCCTGCCACAATAACATCTACCAGCGACTCTTCCAGCCAACACCCCAAATGCACATTCTGATGAATTACCCCGTAACAAACACGCTTCCCATATAGAAATATTTGCAAAAATAGTGCATGAAATAATCTTTTCTCTACCAATCCGCGATATAAATATTCATCAGTACCACAATATTTCACAGCACTAAATCTCTCCCCGCCGCCCCGTACCTTTGATAATGGTCTAAAATCATTGAGGCCACTTGCGACGACGTTGCTCAATAAGGAAAATTTGGCGTGAATAATATTCAACACCAGTGCAGCATCATCATTACATACTTACACCCGCCGACTACCGCTTTCGATATATTGACTCAATTTTCCAGACTGGTTAAAAATAGCGACCAGCTCAGTCGCAAATATAGTGACTACCCTAACTAAGCAACAATAAGGAATACACTATGACTGTTCAAACAAGTAAAAATCCGCAGGTCGATATTGCTGAAGATAATGCATTCTTCCCTTCAGAATATTCGCTTAGCCAATATACCAGTCCCGTCTCTGATCTTGATGGCGTGGACTATCCAAAACCGTATCGCGGTAAGCATAAAATTCTGGTGATCGCCGCGGACGAACGTTATTTGCCAACCGATAACGGAAAACTGTTCTCGACCGGTAACCATCCGATTGAAACGTTGCTGCCGTTGTATCATCTCCATGCTGCAGGTTTCGAATTCGAAGTGGCGACCATTTCCGGTCTGATGACCAAGTTTGAATACTGGGCTATGCCGCACAAAGATGAAAAAGTAATGCCATTCTTTGAGCAACATAAATCGTTGTTCCGCAATCCGAAGAAACTCGCGGATGTTGTCGCCAGCCTCAACGCTGACAGCGAATATGCAGCAATCTTTGTTCCTGGTGGTCATGGCGCACTTATTGGTTTACCAGAAAGCCAGGACGTAGCTGCTGCTTTGCAGTGGGCAATCAAAAATGACCGTTTTGTTATCTCCCTTTGCCACGGCCCGGCGGCTTTTCTGGCGCTTCGCCACGGCGATAACCCACTGAATGGTTATTCCATTTGCGCATTCCCAGACGCCGCAGACAAACAAACGCCAGAGATAGGCTATATGCCGGGTCATCTCACCTGGTACTTCGGCGAAGAGCTGAAGAAAATGGGCATGAACATTATTAATGACGACATCACCGGGCGAGTACATAAGGACCGTAAAGTTCTCACCGGCGACAGTCCTTTTGCAGCGAATGCGTTGGGTAAACTGGCGGCGCAGGAAATGCTGGCAGCTTACGCGGGTTAATCCCTGTTACGTTTGAATGTAAGCGCTAATCAATCGCAGCCGCGTTAGTACTCACGACGTGGCTGCGTTTTTTCACGGTTAATTTATGGCGTACTGAAGCCTTATGTTAATTTCTTTGCGGTAACGTAATCCGGAACACATTATGCTTATTGAGATAGTGATACGTAGCACTTCCCCCATGTAATTCGGCAATCGCTTTGACTAAAGAAAGGCCTAGTCCCTGACCTACGGAATGACGCGAATTATCTCCCCGCCAAAATCTACGGAAGAGTTTTTCAGGCTCATGAATTTTCGTTCCAGGACTGGCGACATCAATATTAAGATAGCCGTTGGTATCAAGAAAACTGGTTATATGAATATGCGATTTTTCTGGTGAATATCTAATGGCATTAACAATAAGATTCGATAACATTCGTTGCAGTAAAATTTTATCCGCAAAGATTTGCTGATTGCACTCGACCTTAAAGCAAATCTCTTTCTCGTCTGAAAGGTATTCAAGATAATCCAACAAATTTTCGACTTCCTTATTGAGAGAAAGCGAGTCCAGTTTCACCAAAACATTGTTTTTATCTGCCCGGGCAAGAAACAGTATGTTCTCTGTTAACCGCGAAATATTTTCCAGCTCTTCAATGTTACCGGCAATTGTTTTTTGATATTCAGCGATACTTCTGGTTTGACTGAGCGTAACCTGATTCTGACCCAGTAATGCATTAATGGGCGTTCTAAGTTCATGAGCGAGATCGTCAGCAAATTGACTTAGGCGTTCAAAATCTTTGACTAAGGCTTGATGCATTTTATTCAACGCCTGCCCAAGAGGTTTTAGTTCTCTCGGTAATGCGCTAACCTCAACAGGCTCCCGGCTATCGTTATAATTCAGCGCTTCCGTTACACCACTCAACTTTTTGATCTCTCGTAATCCCGTTCTGATTAACAGCGGACTTAATACTGAGCAAAGTACAATGGCGACAATGCAAATTATAATGCTATTAATTTTATACTGTTCAAGCATGTTATGTCTGGCTGAAGCCAATTTAGCCACAGTAACCGTTAATGATGGCGAAACTTCATCAATATTAATTCGTAAAGCATCAATCTCAGTATCATTAATAATGCTTCTGTAAATGCCAGCTGCGCTGATTGTCTCACTAGCAGGTATGTTATTTAACATGTCATCACTGACATTTGTCCGGTTAACAATTTTATTGATGCTATCACCATGAATGATCAAGACATCCTGACTAACATCCATCATCCGGTTAAAGTATACAGGTAACGTATCTGGATTTACCCCATCAATTAACAACTGCTTGATCTGTGCTGTCCGGTTAATGAGTGTTGTATCATCGCGCCATTTCAACTCACTTGCCAGGCCATTATAGAGAGTCCAGACAATTCCAGCGCCAGCAACAGACAGCAGCAATATAAAAAGCAAGGTTAAACGGACGGTTATAGATAATCTTTTCATTATTTTTTTACCGCTACGAATGAATAGCCCATCCCCCGGATTGTGGCGATTAGCTTTTCAGGAAAAGGATCATCAACTTTTGCGCGGAGCCTGCGAATGGCGACATCCACCGTATTGGTATCACTATCAAAGTTGATTCCCCAAATTTCACTCGCAATAACCGTTCTGGGTATAATTTCGCCAGCTCTGGAGGCCAGTAGCCAAAGTAACTGAAACTCCTTGCGCGTCAGTGTAATACTGATATTGTCCCTGCTCACACTTTGACTTACAGAGTCCATTCTTAAGCCACTGATTTCTAATGTTGAATTCAAAGCGTGATGTTGCCTTAATTGTGCCCGAACCCTTGCCAGCAACTCAGAAAATGAAAAAGGTTTTACCAGATAATCATTTGCTCCACTGTCCAGCCCTCTGACTCTGTCATCGACAGAATCCCTTGCAGTAAGGCAAATAACAGGGGTTTGCTTTGCTGTTCTTAACGTTTGTAAGATCTGCCAGCCATCCATACCCGGAAGCATAATATCCAGAATGATCAATGCATAATCATCCTTCAGCGCAAGATAAAGCCCATCTCTGCCATCAGAAACGGCATCAATGACATAACCCGCTTCGGAAAGCCCCTGCGTTACCCACTCCTGGGTCCTTTGATTATCTTCAATAAGTAAAATCTTCATGAAAATAATATGCCATAAATCATATGTTATAGAAACAGCCTGGTTCATTACAAAATTGTAATGCTGCTGTAAGGTTACCCTGGCCGCTTTTTCGCTATCCTCAAAACTCATTCACATGACAAGGATATAAACATGTTAAAGCGTTATTTAGTACTCTCCGTAGTAACGGCAGCATTTTCATTACCTTCTTTGGTTTATGCCGCACAACAAAACATTCTTAGCGTGCACATTTTGAACCAGCAAACCGGAAAACCCGCTGCCGACGTGACAGTCACTCTTGAAAAGAAAGCGGACAACGGCTGGTTACAACTTAATACCGCCAAAACAGATAAGGATGGACGAATTAAGGCACTGTGGCCCGAGCAAACTGCAACTACGGGCGATTACCGTGTCGTATTTAAAACCGGGGACTATTTCAAGAAACAAAATCTTGAAAGTTTCTTCCCTGAGATCCCCGTTGAATTTCATATTAATAAAGTGAACGAGCATTATCATGTGCCTTTATTACTTAGCCAATATGGGTATTCAACCTATCGTGGCAGTTAATGCATAAATATGTAAAAGCAGATCTCTGCTACTGTTAGGGAGGACACTCCCTGACAGATTAACAGTAAACGGCTCTTGCTGGCTAACGACAAAAAAGTGTGATGGCTTATGAAAAAGAATCAATTTTTAAAAGAATCAGATGTTACGGCCGAGTCGATATTCTTTATGAAGCGTCGACAGGTGTTAAAAGCACTGGGCATCAGCGCAGCTGCACTTTCTTTGCCTCACGCTGCGCATGCCGATCTGCTTAGCTGGTTTAAAGGGAACGATCGCCCGCCCGCCCCCGCCGGAAAACCGCTGGAGTTCAGCAAGCCTGCCGCCTGGCAAAATAACCTGCCACTGACGCCAGTAGATAAAGTCTCCGGTTATAACAACTTCTATGAATTCGGGCTGGATAAAGCCGATCCCGCCGCTAATGCTGGTAGCCTGAAAACCGATCCATGGACACTGAAAATCAGCGGCGAAGTGGCAAAACCATTGACCCTCGATCACGATGATTTAACCCGTCGCTTCCCGCTGGAAGAGCGTATTTATCGTATGCGCTGCGTGGAGGCATGGTCGATGGTGGTGCCGTGGATTGGTTTTCCGCTGCACAAATTGCTGGCGCTTGCCGAACCCACCAGCAATGCGAAGTATGTCGCTTTCGAAACAATTTATGCACCGGAACAGATGCCTGGCCAGCAGGACCGCTTTATCGGCGGCGGGCTGAAATATCCTTATGTCGAAGGATTGCGTCTCGACGAAGCAATGCATCCGCTCACACTGATGACCGTGGGTGTTTATGGCAAGGCGTTACCGCCACAAAATGGCGCGCCGGTACGACTGATTGTGCCGTGGAAATATGGCTTTAAAGGGATTAAATCGATAGTCAGTATTAAGCTGACCCGCGAGCGTCCGCCAACCACCTGGAATCTGGCAGCGCCTGACGAATACGGTTTTTACGCCAACGTTAATCCGCATGTTGATCACCCGCGCTGGTCACAGGCTACCGAACGATTTATTGGTTCAGGCGGCATCCTCGATGTTCAGCGCCAGCCAACGCTACTGTTTAATGGTTACGCCGACCAGGTGGCATCGCTGTATCGTGGCCTGGATTTGCGGGAGAATTTCTGAATGCGTCTGACAGCAAAACAGGTGACATGGCTGAAAGTTAGCCTGCATCTTGCCGGATTGTTGCCGTTTCTCTGGCTGGTCTGGGCGATCAATCACGGTGGACTGGGTGCCGATCCGGTGAAAGATATTCAGCATTTTACCGGTCGCACTGCACTGAAATTTTTGCTGGCGACCTTGTTAATCACACCTCTGGCACGCTACGCAAAACAGCCGTTATTGATACGCACTCGCCGCCTGTTAGGCTTATGGTGCTTTGCCTGGGCGACACTGCATTTAACCAGTTACGCATTGCTGGAGCTGGGCGTGAATAATCTGGCGTTATTAGGCAAGGAGTTAATTACCCGGCCTTATTTAACGTTAGGAATTATCAGCTGGGTTATTTTGCTTGCTTTAGCGTTTACTTCAACCCAGGCGATGCAGCGAAAACTCGGCAAGCACTGGCAACAGTTGCATAATTTCGTCTATCTTGTCGCGATCCTGGCCCCAATACATTATCTGTGGTCAGTGAAGATTATTTCACCGCAGCCGCTCATCTACGCTGGGCTGGCTGTACTGCTTTTAGCCTTACGGTATAAGAAGTTGCGTTCCCTTTTTAACCGGTTACGCAAGCAGGTTCACAACAAATTATCTGTATAACTTCATATTACCGACAAAGTACGCGTTATCCCTGCCGGATGCGGCGCGAGCGCCCTATCCGGCCTACGCAGATCACATCAGGTTATGTTTCGTTTGTCATCAACCTCAAATTATCAACATAATTCATTTTATTTCAATAAGATAGATAAGTATACCTGAGAAAACTATGCTCTCATCTCCTAAGAGTTATTGCATTTTGTCATATGTTACAATATAACATTACACATCATATACAATGACTCTGGAGGAAACTGTTTTGGCGATTCGTCTTCACAAACTGGCTGTTGCTTTAGGTGTCTTTATTGTTAGCGCTCCTGCCTTTTCGCATGGTCATCACTCACACGGCAAACCCTTAACAGAGGTCGAACAAAAAGCTGCTAATGGTGTTTTTGATGATGCCAATGTACAAAACCGAACGCTCAGTGACTGGGATGGAGTCTGGCAATCCGTTTATCCTTTACTGCAAAGTGGCAAACTTGACCCCGTCTTTCAGAAGGACGGCATTGTTGAATTCCATAGAAATAATGAAACAACATCCTGTAAATATGATTACGATGGATACAAAATACTCACCTATAAATCAGGCAAGAAAGGCGTTCGTTACTTATTCGAATGTAAAGATCCTGAAAGCAAAGCCCCTAAATATATACAATTTAGCGATCATATAATTGCACCACGAAAATCATCTCATTTTCACATTTTTATGGGTAATGATTCACAGCAATCTTTATTAAATGAAATGGAAAACTGGCCAACGTATTATCCATATCAGTTGAGTAGCGAAGAAGTGGTCGAGGAAATGATGTCTCATTGAGTATTCTCATGATAACGCCTCGATGCCGCTTTAGTAAGTCATCATAACTGCCACTGGTCCATCCACAAACGCCACTGAACGCAAGCTAGCTACAGACACGCTCATCACTATGACGTGTCTGTATATTAATAAGCTAACCCGCATTGAGTTAACCAATAACGGATTCCATACACAATACGGCCAACAGAGAAAGATACCTGTGCTCACGCCATTGCTTATATTGGCTGGTTACAATGTGCACTATCAATTTTTTAAATAACAAATTCTTAAAACCACATCTGTATAAGGATTTTTTAAGGTTCGTGGGATAGCTTGACTGTAAAAATTACAGGAGCTACAAAAATGAACCGATTCTCAAAAACTCAAATTTATTTACATTGGATAACGCTGCTTTTCGTTGCAATAACCTATGCCGCGATGGAACTCCGTGGCTGGTTTCCTAAAGGTAGTAGTACTTATCTGCTGATGCGAGAAACACATTACAATGCGGGTATATTCGTTTGGGTGTTAATGTTTTCACGCCTGATTATAAAACACCGTTATAGTGATCCTTCTATTGTGCCACCGCCACCTGCCTGGCAAATGAAAGCGGCTTCGCTAATGCACATCATGCTTTATATAACCTTCCTTGCACTTCCTCTGCTGGGGATTGCTTTGATGGCTTACAGTGGAAAATCGTGGAGTTTCCTTGGTTTCAATGTGTCTCCCTTTGTTACCCCAAACAGCGAAATTAAAGCACTGATAAAAAATATTCACGAAACCTGGGCAAATATAGGTTACTTTTTAATCGCAGCTCACGCTGGCGCAGCACTCTTTCATCACTACATTCAGAAAGATAATACTCTGTTACGAATGATGCCTCGCCGCAAATAAGTCGATCCCCTGACAAGGAAATGTGAACCATGGACATCAACGCGTCATAAATGTTTACGCAAGTGCACAATGCACCCTTTCCACTATCAACAAGGAGGAGCAGAAACTGTGTAAATCGTACAATGGTAAGACTTATCAAAAATACAGGTTAATTTTGGTATTTAAACCTTTTTTACTTGTTAGTATGATACAAAGGCTTTCAAAAAAGCTGGGAAATTCAACAACTCTTGGAAATTATGGACTTTGTCCCGCGGCTTTAATCTGACGGCCGCGTTCCTTTTTTGACTCAATTATTGACCCCTTCTCTACGCAACTTCAGTTCCCACCACCAACTTTGCGGCAGTTTCATAGGATGAATGTCTAAAAGAATAATGGTGAGCGATAAGAAAACGACTGAATAACTGCACATTTTCGCTCGAAAGCTTCCTGTCAGATCCATAGCGAATCAAGTGCTGAATGTCACAGTATCGAACAGAAAACAGTGACGATCTAACCCTTCAAGAATATTCTACGATTGTTCTGTTTAGGAAAAGCAAGGCGGGAAGTCGGGAGATAAGTCATTGATAAAGTGGCGGAGAGAGGGGGATTTGAACCCCCGGTAGAGTTGCCCCTACTCCGGTTTTCGAGACCGGTCCGTTCAGCCGCTCCGGCATCTCTCCGTTCAGATGGTTGCCATGATGCCAGGAAATTTGGCATTTTAACAGTCCCTGTCCGTGCAATTTTGTTCAAGTGACGAGTTTGCGAGCAAAACGATGATTAAGTGGCCCTGGAAAGTACAAGAATCAGCACATCAAACTGCCCTTCCCTGGCAGGAAGCACTATCGATCCCCCTTTTAACGTGTCTGACGGAACAGGAACAAAGCAAATTAGTCACTCTTGCCGAACGTTTTTTACAGCAAAAGCGGCTTGTTCCTTTACAGGGCTTTGAACTGGATTCATTAAGAAGCTGCCGGATAGCACTTCTATTTTGCCTACCCGTTCTGGAGTTAGGACTGGAATGGCTGGATGGTTTTCATGAAGTCTTAATTTATCCTGCGCCATTTGTGGTCGATGATGAATGGGAAGACGATATCGGTCTGGTGCATAACCAACGTATTGTTCAGTCAGGTCAGAGCTGGCAGCAAGGGCCTATCGTTTTGAACTGGTTGGATATACAAGATTCTTTTGATGCTTCTGGTTTTAACCTGATTATTCATGAAGTCGCTCATAAGCTGGACACCCGTAACGGCGATCGCGCCAGCGGAGTTCCCTTTATTCCGTTGCGTGAGGTTGCTGGCTGGGAACACGATCTTCATGCTGCAATGAACAACATTCAGGAAGAAATCGAATTAGTTGGCGAGAATGCGGCGAGCATTGATGCTTATGCTGCCAGTGATCCTGCTGAATGTTTTGCCGTACTTTCTGAATATTTCTTTAGCGCCCCAGAACTTTTTGCTCCTCGTTTCCCTTCATTGTGGCAACGTTTCTGCCAATTTTATCAACAAGATCCTTTGCAGAGACTGCATCGCACTAATGATACAGACTCGTTTTCGGCGACGAATGTTCATTAATTAACAACTTTGCAGATTAATTAACCAATTGAAATGACTTATGAAATTTAGTGTTGACAGACAAGGTACCGCTAAGTAATATTCGCCCCGTTCACACGATTCCTCTGTAGTTCAGTCGGTAGAACGGCGGACTGTTAATCCGTATGTCACTGGTTCGAGTCCAGTCAGAGGAGCCAAATTCTAAAAATTCGCTTCTTAGCGCAATGTCACTAACCTTAGTTGAACATTGTTTATTAACGGATAGCGGGTTTTTAACATCTTAAGCGCCCTCGACCTTTATGGTTGAGGGCGTTTTGCTATGAACGCCATCACCATTTTCCCCTCGATTATAAAACTTGAGTTATTCAGTAGTCTCCCCTCTTGCAACTCACACCCAAAACTGCCTAACGAAAAGTTATTAATTTTCAATCATATTGCTATCAGGATTTACATTTTTTCGCTGTGCTAGAAAGGGCGCATTTATGTTAGCTCGTTCAGGGAAGGTAAGCATGGCTACGAAGAAGAGAAGTGGAGAAGAAATAAATGACCGACAAATCTTATGCGGGATGGGAATTAAACTACGCCGCTTAACTGCGGGTATCTGCCTGATAACTCAACTTGCGTTCCCTATGGCTGCGGCAGCACAAGGTGTGGTAAACGCCGCAACCCAACAACCAGTTCCTGCACAACTCGCCATTGCAAATGCCAATACGGTGCCCTACACCCTTGGAGCGCTGGAAATCGGCCCAAAGCGTTGCCGAACGTTTCGGTATTTCGGTGGCTGAGTTACGCAAACTCAACCAGTTTCGTACGTTTGCTCGAGGTTTTGATAATGTCCGCCAGGGTGATGAACTGGATGTCCCGGCACAAGTTAGTGAAAATAATTTAACCCCGCCACCGGGTAATAGCAGCGGCAACCTTGAGCAACAGATAGCCAGTACTTCACAGCAAATCGGGTCTCTGCTCGCCGAGGATATGAACAGCGAGCAAGCGGCAAATATGGCGCGTGGATGGGCCTCTTCTCAGGCTTCAGGCGCAATGACAGACTGGTTAAGCCGCTTCGGTACCGCAAGAATCACGCTGGGCGTGGATGAAGATTTTAGCCTGAAGAACTCCCAGTTCGATTTTCTCCATCCGTGGTATGAAACGCCTGATAATCTCTTTTTCAGTCAGCATACTCTCCATCGTACTGACGAGCGTACACAGATTAACAACGGCTTAGGTTGGCGTCATTTCACTCCCACATGGATGTCGGGCATCAACTTCTTTTTCGACCACGATCTTAGCCGTTACCACTCCCGCGCCGGCATTGGCGCGGAGTACTGGCGCGACTATCTAAAATTAAGCAGTAACGGCTATTTGCGACTGACCAACTGGCGCAGCGCACCTGAACTGGACAACGATTATGAAGCACGCCCGGCCAATGGCTGGGATGTACGCGCAGAAGGCTGGCTACCCGCCTGGCCGTACCTTGGCGGTAAACTGGTCTATGAACAGTATTATGGCGATGAAGTGGCCCTGTTCGATAAAGACGATCGGCAAAGTAATCCTCATGCCATAACCGCTGGACTTAACTATACCCCCTTCCCGCTAATGACCTTCAGCGCGGAGCAACGCCAGGGTAAACAGGGCGAAAATGACACCCGTTTTGCCGTCGATTTTACCTGGCAACCTGGCAGCGCAATGCAGAAACAGCTTGACCCGAATGAAGTCGCTGCACGGCGTAGCCTTGCAGGCAGCCGTTATGATCTGGTGGATCGCAACAACAACATCGTTCTGGAATATCGCAAAAAAGAACTGGTCCGCCTGACCCTGACAGACCCCGTGACAGGGAAGTCAGGAGAAGTGAAATCACTGGTTTCGTCGCTACAAACCAAATATGCCCTGAAAGGCTATAACGTCGAAGCCACCGCACTGGAAGCTGCCGGTGGCAAAGTGGTCACAACGGGTAAAGATATTCTGGTTACCCTGCCGGGTTACCGGTTCACCAGTACGCCAGAAACCGATAACACCTGGCCGATTGAAGTCACCGCTGAAGATGTCAAAGGCAATTTGTCGAATCGTGAACAAAGCATGGTGGTCGTTCAGGCACCTACGCTAAGCCAGAAAGATTCCTCGGTATCGTTAAGTACCCAAACATTGAACGCGGATTCCCATTCAACCGCCACACTGACTTTTATTGCGCATGATGCAGCAGGTAATCCTGTTGTCGGGCTGGTGCTCTCGACGCGTCACGAAGGTGTTCAGGACATCACCCTTTCTGAATGGAAAGATAATGGTGACGGAAGCTATACCCAGATCCTGACCACAGGAGCGATGTCTGGCACGCTGACGCTGATGCCACAGCTGAATGGTGTGGATGCGGCTAAAGCCCCCGCCGTGGTGAATATCATTTCTATTTCGTCATCCCGAACTCACTCGTCAATTAAAATTGATAAAGACCGTTATCTCTCCGGCAATCCTATCGAGGTGACGGTAGAACTGAGAGATGAAAATGACAAACCTGTTAAGGAGCAAAAACAGCAACTGAATAACGCAGTCAGCATCGACAACGTGAAACCTGGTGTCACTACAGACTGGAAAGAAACCGCAGATGGCGTCTATAAGGCAACCTATACCGCCTATACCAGAGGCAGTGGGCTTACTGCGAAGCTGTTAATGCAAAACTGGAATGAAGATTTGCATACCGCTGGATTTATCATCGACGCCAACCCGCAGTCAGCAAAAATTGCGACATTATCTGCCAGCAATAATGGTGTGCTCGCCAATGAGAATGCAGCAAACACCGTCTCGGTCAATGTCGCTGATGAAGGAAGCAACCCAATCAATGATCATACCGTCACGTTTGCGGTATTAAGCGGGTCGGCAACTTGCTTTAACAATCAAAACACCGCAAAAACGGATGTTAATGGTCTGGCGACTTTTGATCTGAAAAGTAGTAAGCAGGAAGACAACACGGTTGAAGTCACCCTTGAAAATGGCGTGAAACAAACGTTAATTGTCAGTTTTGTCGGCGACTCGAGTACCGCGCAGGTTGATCTGCAGAAGTCGAAAAATGAAGTGGTCGCTGACGGCAATGATAGCGCCACAATGACCGCGACAGTCCGGGATGCAAAAGGCAACCTGCTCAATGACGTCAAGGTCACTTTCAATGTTAATTCAGCAGCAGCGAAACTGAGCCAAACCGAAGTGAATAGCCACGACGGGATCGCCACAGCTACGCTGACCAGTTTGAAAAATGGTGATTATAGGGTTACGGCCTCTGTGAGCTCTGGTTCTCAGGCTAATCAACAGGTGATTTTTATCGGTGATCAAAGTACTGCTGCCCTGACCCTCAGTGTGCCTTCAGGTGATATCACCGTCACCAACACAGCTCCGCTACATATGACTGCAACCTTGCAGGATAAAAATGGCAACCCATTAAAAGATAAAGAAATCACCTTCTCTGTGCCAAACGACGTCGCAAGTCGGTTCTCGATTAGCAACAGCGGAAAAGGCATGACGGATAGCAACGGGACTGCAATCGCCTCCCTGACCGGCACGTTAGCGGGCACGCATATGATCACGGCTCGTCTGGCTAACAGCAATGTCAGCGATACACAGCCAATGACGTTTGTGGCGGATAAAGACAGAGCGGTTGTCGTTCTGCAAACATCGAAAGCGGAAATCATTGGGAATGGCGTGGATGAGACAACTCTGACAGCAACAGTGAAAGATCCGTCGAATCATCCGGTGGCGGGGATAACGGTCAACTTCACCATGCCACAGGACGTTGCGGCAAACTTTACCCTTGAAAATAACGGTATTGCCATCACTCAGGCCAATGGGGAAGCGCATGTCACGCTGAAAGGTAAAAAAGCGGGCACGCATACGGTTACCGCAACGCTGGGTAATAACAATACCAGTGATTCGCAGCCGGTAACATTTGTGGCGGACAAAACCTCGGCTCAGGTTGTCCTGCAGATGTCAAAAGATGAGATCACAGGTAATGGCGTCGATAACGCAACGCTAACTGCAACGGTTAAAGATCAGTTCGACAATGAGGTGAATAATCTTCCGGTAACATTCAGCTCAGCCTCTTCAGGACTCACCCTGACCCCGGGAGTAAGTAATACCAATGAGTCTGGCATCGCGCAGGCCACTCTCGCAGGCGTTGCCTTTGGTGAGCAGACGGTCACTGCATCACTGGCTAATAATGGTGCCAGCGACAACAAAACTGTGCATTTTATTGGCGACACAGCAGCGGCAAAAATTATCGAGTTGACGCCTGTCCCAGACAGCATAATCGCCGGTACCCCGCAGAACAGCTCCGGCAGCGTCATCACCGCCACAGTCGTTGATAATAATGGCTTTCCGGTGAAAGGTGTGACTGTGAACTTCACCAGCAGAACAAACTCTGCCGAAATGACGAATGGCGGCCAAGCCGTAACGAACGAACAGGGTAAGGCTACCGTCACTTATACCAATACCCGCTCCTCGATAGAATCAGGAGCGAGACCGGATACCGTTGAGGCCAGTCTGGAAAATGGTAGCTCCACGCTTAGCACATCAATTAATGTCAACGCTGATGCGTCTACGGCACATCTCACCTTGCTACAGGCACTTTTTGATACAGTCTCCGCAGGCGACACTACCAATCTGTATATTGAGGTGAAGGATAATTACGGCAACGGTGTACCCCAGCAGGAGGTAACCCTCAGAGTATCACCAAGTGAAGGCGTGACCCCCAGTAATAACGCTATATATACTACCAACCACGACGGCAATTTTTACGCAAGCTTTACCGCTACAAAAGCCGGGGTTTATCAAGTGACGGCAACCCTCGAAAATGGCGATTCGATGCAACAAACAGTGACCTATGTGCCGAACGTCGCGAATGCCGAAATCACGCTGGCAGCCTCGAAGGATCCGTTGATTGCCGACAATAACGATCTCACGACACTAACAGCAACAGTCGCTGATACAGAGGGCAATGCGATAGCCAACACTGAAGTAACATTTACTCTGCCAGAAGATGTGAAGGCGAACTTCACGCTGAGCGATGGCGGTAAAGCGATTACTGATGCTGAAGGCAAAGCGAAAGTCACGCTGAAAGGTACAAAAGCAGGCGCTCATACTGTTACAGCATCGATGACTGGCGGTAAGAGTGAGCAGTTGGTGGTGAACTTTATTGCGGATACGCTCAGTGCGCAGGTTAATCTTAACGTTACCGAGGACAACTTTATCGCCAATAACGTTGGGATGACCACACTTCAGGCAACAGTGACTGATGGAAACGGCAACCCGTTAGCCAATGAGGCGGTGACATTCACGCTACCGGCAGACGTGAGCGCAAGCTTCACTCTCGGACAAGGCGGTTCCGCCATTACTGATATCAACGGCAAGGCTGAAGTTACACTGAGCGGTACAAAATCCGGCACCTACCCCGTGACAGTTAGCGTGAACAATTATGGTGTCAGTGATACGAAACAGGTGACTTTGATTGCCGATGCTGGTACCGCAACACTAGCCTCCTTAACCTCTGTATACTCATTCGTCGTCAGCACGACCGAGGGCGCGACCATGACTGCAAGCGTCACTGACGCTAACGGCAACCCGGTAGAAGGCATAAAAGTTAATTTCCGCGGAACCTCCGTCACGCTAAGCAGCACCAGCGTTGAAACGGATGATCAGGGTTTCGCTGAAATTCTTGTGACAAGCACCGAAGTCGGACTGAAAACAGTTTCAGCCTCTCTGGCAGATAAACCTACTGAAGTCATATCGCGATTACTGAATGCAAAAGCAGATATTAATTCTGCAACGATTACCAGTCTGGAGATACCTGAAGGTCAGCTAATGGTCGCACAAGACGTAGCAGTTAAAGCTCACGTCAACGACCAGTTTGGCAACCCGATTCTTAATGAATCTGTAACATTCAGTGCAGAGCCACCAGAGCACATGACCATCAGCCAAAATATTGTCTCTACTGATACGCATGGTATAGCCGAGGTCTCCATGACGCCCGAAAGAAACGGTTCGTATATGGTGAAAGCATCCCTGGCGAATGGAGCCTCACTTGAGAAACAACTGGAGGCTATTGATGAAAAACTGACACTCACGGCGTCCAGTCCGCTTATCGGTGTCTATGCCCCTACAGGCCCTACTCTGACGGCAACGCTAACCTCTGCAAATGGCACTCCAGTGGAGGGTCAGGTCATCAACTTTAGCGTAACGCCAGAAGGGGCGACGTTAAGTGGCGGAAAAGTGAGAACTAACTCTTCAGGTCAGGCTCCGGTCGTTCTGACCAGCAATAAAGTCGGTACATATACGGTGACTGCATCGTTCCATAACGGCGTAACAATACAGACACAGACAACCGTGAAAGTCACTGGCAACTCAAGCACCGCACATGTTGCTAGCTTTATCGCTGATCCATCGACTATCGCCGCCACCAACAGTGATTTAAGTACCTTAAAGGCAACGGTTGAGGATGGCAGTGGTAACCTGATCGAAGGTCTCACTGTGTACTTCGCCTTAAAAAGCGGCTCTGCCACATTAACGTCATTAACAGCGGTGACCGATCAAAACGGAATCGCGACAACAAGCGTGAAAGGAGCGATGACAGGTAGCGTCACGGTAAGCGCAGTCACGACCGCTGGTGGAATGCAAACAGTAGATATAACGCTGGTGGCTGGCCCGGCAGACACCTCGCAGTCCGTCCTTAAGAGCAATCGGTCATCACTGAAAGGGGACTATACCGATAGTGCTGAATTACGTCTTGTTCTGCACGATATATCAGGCAATCCGATCAAAGTTTCTGAAGGGATGGAATTTGTGCAATCAGGTACTAACGTGCCCTATATAAAAATTAGCGCAATTGATTACAGTCTAAATATCAACGGTGATTACAAAGCCACTGTTACAGGCGGCGGAGAGGGTATCGCAACGCTGATCCCTGTATTGAATGGTGTTCATCAAGCTGGTCTGAGTACCACAATACAATTCACTCGCGCAGAAGACAAAATAATGAGCGGTACAGTATCAGTCAATGGTACTGACCTACCGACAACTACATTCCCTTCGCAGGGGTTCACCGGGGCGTATTATCAGTTGAATAATGACAACTTTGCCCCAGGAAAAACGGCGGCTGATTATGAGTTTTCAAGCTCTACCTCCTGGGTCGATGTTGATGCTACCGGTAAAGTGACATTTAAAAATGTCGGCAGCAATTGGGAAAGGATTACGGCGACGCCAAAATCAGGAGGCCCTAGCTATGTATACGAAATCCGTGTGAAGAGTTGGTGGGTGAACTCCGGCGATGCTTTCATGATATACAGCCTTGCTGAAAATTTTTGCAGTAGCAATGGCTACACACTTCCCCGTGCAGATCATTTAAACCATAGTCGTTCCCGAGGCATCGGGTCACTGTACAGTGAATGGGGAGATATGGGGCATTACACGACTGACGCTGGTTTTCAATCAAATATGTATTGGTCATCTAGTCCCGCAAACTCAAGCGAACAATACGTAGTTTCCCTGGCAACAGGTGATCAAAGCGTATTTGAAAAGCTTGGGTTTGCTTATGCGACATGTTATAAAAACCTGTGATTTTCCGTTATAATTTCTTAAAGAGTGCTCCATTCGGAGCACTCTTTTTTACATTCCCTCTATAGAGCTTGCCCTTCTCTCACAGAAAATGAATAAATAAAACTGCAGCACCGCAAGAATCGCGTTCGATGTGACTATGATCGTTGATCTTACCCAGCAATAGTGGACACGCGGCTAAGTGAGTAAACTCTCAGTCAG
>ERZ1036420.538-NODE-538-length-20541-cov-4.823587_pt1 | contig 20541 bp, 26 predicted proteins | sample MGYA00514220_ERZ1036420 | MGnify/ENA primary metagenome ERZ1036420 (study PRJEB33795, sample SAMN09464938) | human gut metagenome | host: Homo sapiens | place: USA: Stanford, California | collected 2016-10 | study: EMG produced TPA metagenomics assembly of the...
AATCTCATGTCAGCATGACAGAGCGAGATCATGACAGCCCAGGAGAGCATTAACACTATATATTGCTCAGGATGGAAGAAATAGCAAGACAAAGATGAAAATCTTATGCAGATATTTGACATTGATTTCCGGATATTTTTGTGCAGTTTATGTTTTTATATCACTTGCTTACTCAGGAAATCAGAGGTAATATCCATACGACAAAAGGAATGAGGGTGAGATGACCACATAGGGAAGTGTCTGGTTTCAGAGAACCGCTGCTGGGTAACATCACCCAGAATACTCTAGTATTAGAATAGCCACAAGACACGGCAGAAAGGCGGCAGGGAATATGAAAGCAGCAGAAATTGTAAAGAAGTATGGGATTGTAGAAGGAGAATGCAGGATGATCAGCGAAAAGAAAGGGATTATCTGGCGCGAGAATAAGGAGGGAGATTATGAGCCGATCCTTGTCTTTATTCCCAGTAAAGAGGATGATGAAAGATAGGAAAATAATTGTATTCAAATAATCTGTGTCCATAAGTGGTTTGGCAACATAGGCAGTTTGACCCGCTGTGGAAAACCAACACTGGTTCCACAGCGGGTTCTTTCCGCTATTCCGTGCGACTCATCAATTATTTAACCTTTATATTTTAATCCCGGTCACAGTGGTAACCGCCAATGGGACAAGTTTGTGTGAAATCGGGAGCCGGAGCTGGTTGACATCCAGATCATAAATCCCGAACCTCACCCGATCCAGGGCATCCGCGTCTTTTAAAATCTGATACAGGGAACCAGGTGCGTTTCCTGGCCCTGATCGTATCTGTGGTTTTAAGGTATTCTTCTGCCAGTTTATCATCAAGGCAATGATATTCGATGAGAAAGCAGACGGCAGGATCTGCGGAGCTGCCTGCATTTTTTTCATAGACTTCCCTGCCGGCTTTCCCGTGGCCATCGTCCACACGATCATTTTTCCTGCCAATGTCATGGAAAACAATGGCGTTGGTGAGCTGCGACAGTTCCGCTCGGTTCAGCCTGATCTTCCCGGCCTGGATGATCGTAAGGGCAAGGAAGAGGACCCGTGCGGTGTGGAGCTTGCCGTGATCCGTTCCACCTCTCTGGTGGAGTTTATATAAACGCAGAATTTGTTCCACTCCTTTTCGATACTCATCCAAATGACGGAATGGCATAACCAAAGGAGAGTCCGGACCTATGAGCCGTTCCGTTGTTACATCATAAGGTGTTCCTGGGATCGCAAGGACCTCTTTTTCTCTGCTGTCCAGATTCAGCGCAAAGACATCCTTTCTGCGGATCTTTGCCCGGATGATCCTGGCGTGGTTTTGGTCTCCGTGCCTGCAGGCAAAGAAGAAAGCCGTGTTGATATCCAGCGACCAACTGATGGCTTTCCGGTAGTTTGTGCTTCCTTCCGCCTCTCCGCGGTAGACGATGAGTTCTTCCGGGTAATCAGCCAGAGCATTGTGGATCTTTTGAATCTGCGCATCGGATCGGCAGAAAGCCAGCTTTTGAAGTAGGTCTGTACCATATTCACCTGCATTGTAATCGGTGACTGTATAAAGCATCTGGAACAGATCGAAGAGCTCCGGGGAGGGAGAAGAGCGTCTTATGTACTCGGCCAGGAGTTGTGAACGTATGCCATCATCCTGGTTATATAAATATGAGAATATTTTATCCTTATCCGGGTTCTGCAGGCTTGCAGCAAAATCCAGGATATATTTGCAGAATTGATCTGGATCTGGGATGATAGGGATCCGTTCCGTGCCGTAGATATTCAGGCAGAGAGCAATAGGAATGGCCTCGTTATCCGGGTCATAATAATATGTTGAAGGGATCAGGTGGCGGCTATAGTAAATTTTATTAACGGGAAGTGCGTATGGCCATTCTGAAACAGTATACCCGGGATTGTAGCCCTGGGATAAAAGCTTCTTTTTATCAGACGCAGTTTTCACTTTGGTAAGCGGGTAGAAATCCTCCAGGCGAGCGGTCCCATTTTCCAAAAGGATATCAGATACTGTTAGTGGATTATGGTTTGTCCTGATATGTCTCATGGCATGTCTCCTTATTTACAGATTCCCTTTCAGGGTAGGGACATGTTACCGTCATAAAAGGCACATAGCAAGGGGATAGAGGCTAATCTTGTAAAGATGATATAGAATGTGAGGGACTGTGTTGAGGTTTATAGGTGTGGACATGAATGCCTGGCACTAATCTTTCTCAATTCCCAGATATTCATCAATGTCCACGATTCCATCTCCAGACAAGTCCAGGATATCATCAAAGCGGATTATTACAGGCAATTCTTTTCCCAGCGCATTCTTATCGCCCGTGCTGAACTGCAATTCACGATATATAGGATCGATCCGTTCAACAGTACCAGCGATTGTCCGATAGCGGCCAAGGGGAGTAGCTGGTTTGGATGGTGTGCCGAATATGGCTGGTTCAACATCATCAGCTTCGAAGAAGCACACAGTCACTTCCATACCTTTTTTAACCTGCAGGAGTTTATCGGAAAGTTTGCCTTTATCTTCCTCAGACAGTTCCATTTTTGCAATCTTCAGATGTTCCTCGCCCTCCGCAGCGATCTCTTCCTCGTATCCACGCAGTGCTGAAAATGGGGAGAAGATCTTGGCCCGGTTGGAAAGGGTCATCCGTGGATGCCTGTATGACGGCTCCGGCCGGGAACCATGCAGGATATCGGCATATTTTTTTTGAACAGCTTTTCCCATTAGTGTGTTTTTGTAATTGTCAGCTGGTTTTGTCGATAGATTTTTGTCCGTCATGTTTCACCTCATGAACATTTTGCGTTGGGCGTACCCCGTTATCGGGCTCTTTTGTTCCAGAGTCCAGGTTATTTATTTCATCCATCTGAGTAAGTAAAAATTGCTTCGTGTCGATTAAAATCTGATATTTGCGAAGAAATATCTCATCGATGTCAGCTATTTTTACTGTGATTTGATATGAGTTAATACAGGAAAGGGCCATTTCCAAAGCGTCCAATGCGGATGTCGCCTCTACGGCGGGAGCTGAAAGCTGCATAAACTCTTGAGGTGTATCGTTAGAAGCAGTGACAGTGTTGAGCTGATATACCCCACGTGAAATCTTTATGAGAAGCTGGCGGCGACTGGTTAATTCGTAAAGAGCAGTATCGATGGCGTTTCGGCTGATGGAAGCGTTACGTTCTCTGACTGCCTGCACAATGGCAGAACAGCGTTGAGGTATCCCCCGATTTTTTGTCAGATACTGCAGAATATGATATCTGGCTTCCTGAGTCGGAGATGCAAATTGGGGGATTTCTACAGCAGCTTGTGCTGGAGGTATTGTCTGTACTGCCTGTGAAACAGGAGCTGCAGGTGCGTCAGGTACAGAGTGTTCTGCGAGTGCTGGATTTGTATCTTTGCTCATATGATTCTTTGCCGCCTCTCTTTGTATGCTGTTCTTTTAAGATTTTTGCTCTGAATTTAGTGCATAGCAAATATATAAAGGCAGAAAACAAAGAGGAAATGATGATGCCAATGAGCATAAAAACTATGGGACATCGATAAGCGGAGCTTATACGGTTCCTGCAATTCTGAATTTAGGATTCCTTATGGCCGCCGATCTGTTTATTCCGCTCCCGCATGGTAGCGCCATCCAGGAAGTTCGTGCCTTTCAGGATGGCGTTCTTTCCATACTTCTTTTTAATGCCCAACAGAGCCTTCTGCAGGGTCTTTTCCTTTTCCTGCTTTTCTACATCGGAAAACAAGTCAAACTGGTATACCCCTTCGTCCTGTACTACCCGGTTAGCGGCCATCGTGATTCGGCGCACTGTGAGCGACCGATTGGCGATCCGGTCAAACAGCTCCACAGCTGCTGTGACAATCGTACTTCCCAGATTGGAGGGATTTCCCAAATGTGTACTGCCATGGGCTCCCTTTGGCACGGACCTCCCATAGTGGTCAATATGTACCGGGCCGCGGTAGGAACCCTTGTCGCAGTTTTCCCGGTCATAGCCAACGTCCAGTGTCAGGCCATCCGTGACAAGATTTTTGTCGGTGAGCTGAAAAACCAGGGAGTCCGCCATTTCGGCAACAATGATGCGGGCCTTATCATAAGGGTAGGGCTCTGCCAATACCTGCCCCTCGGAAAGACTGTTTGTACTTGGCTTGTATGCCTTAATTTCGGCCATTCCACAGGGTTCCAGCCCCCAGGCGTGGTCGATCATGATCTCCGCGTCTATTCCGAATTCCTGGAATAACATATCTTCGTTGTAAATGCTTGCCCTGGCCAGTTCTCCCATGGTGTGGATTCCTAGTTTGGCTAATCTTTTCACAGTGCCCGGTCCGGTTTGCCAGAAGTCTGTCAGTGGTTGATGATCCCACAGCAGATACCGGAAGGACTCTTCATCCAGCTTGGCGATGCGCACACCGTCTCTATCCGGTTTGGTGTGTTTCGCTGTGATGTCCATGGCCAGCTTGGCCAGGTACAGGTTCGGCCCGATGCCGGCCGTGGCCGTGATGCCTGTGGTGTATAAGACCTCCCGTATCATGGTTTTTGCCAGGTCGTGGGCGGACATCTCGTAGTGACTCAGATATGCCGTTGCATCAATGAATACCTCGTCGATGGAATACACCAGGATATCCTCCGGAGCGATGTACTTGAGATAGATGCCATAGATCTGCCGGGAGACTTTCTCGTAGTAGAGCATCCGTGGCGGCGCAACCAGATAAGAGACCTCTAGGGACGGATCAGATGCCAGGGCGTTTGCATCATAGGATGGCGAGGAGAGAGATGGTTTGCCGTCCTTATACACAGCCTTATGACTGCGGATTGCAGTGCTTAGTCTGGCTGCATTGACCTCCTTAATCTTCTGAACCACCTCAAAGAGCCGTGCCCGGCCGGGGATGCCATAGGATTTCAGGGCTGGGGATACGGCCAGACAGATGGTCTTTTCTGTGCGGGAAGAGTCAGCCACTACCAGGTTGGTGGTCAGCGGATCCAGGTTCCTGGCGACACACTCGGCGGAAGCGTAATATGACTTCAGATCGATTGCAAGATAGGTTCGATTATTATTGTATGCCATACAGTGCGCCCTCCTTCCTTAGAAATATCGTATCTATATGTTACTGTGCAGTTTTTTCCACAAACCACCGGCCTACCCGTCCAGAGAAGCGCCGGTCAATATGTTCAAAAAACAGATGCTTTTCCTGGCCTTGGATAAGAACCGTGAAACAGTCTCCGGAGAAGTCGTTGTTGGCTGCTCCGGCCGGCCGAAAATCCCTCACGGCATCAATGGGGAATGTTCTTCCGTCCGCCCAGGTAATGGATTTGGGCTGCATATATCCTGTGGAATCAAAGTCGGACGTGACTTTGACGTAGATTCGTTCCGTGTGAGATGTAGGAATCGCTCTCATAGCCTGCGGCCTCCTTTCCTGCAGCGTGAGACTCTTCTTCATTCAGTTCCATCTGTATCTGCCGATAATCCATGATCTCTGCTTCTGTTGCTATCCGCACGGCTGGATGGCCATATGCCGTCAGCTTTCCACAGTCCGGACATCGTTCCGGGAGCTGTTCTGCTGTGAAACAGTAATGGCAGGCATCACAAAAATAGCAGTTCATTCTATCATCACCTCCGATGTGGCTGAAAACAGCTTATTCCCAAATGTTATAGTCTTTCAGGTAATTACCACGGCCGGAACGGGGCAGACGGACAATAAAGTCTGGGTGCAGCTTGTGGTAGTCCTCAATGGCAATCAAAAGCAGATCCTCCGGAACATAAAGTTCCGCAGCGATGGCCTGGGCAGAATTTCCTTCCATAATTAAATTGACCATCTTCTCATCATCAATGAGAACATGCGCAGCGACAGAGTTTGCCTCCCTCTCTGATTGATTTACACCACCAAAAAACTGGATTTCTTTATAAGGCATCCGTCGTGCCCGTTTCCGATGTTCAGGTATCTGATCATGGCAGATTTCATGCATGAGGACAAATCTGCGCAGGTACCCAGTCAGACGTTTATGTAAATAAATCGTGCGGTGCCGGTCTGCGGAAGAATACATCCCCTTGAGATTTGCCAGGTCAAAGGTATCCTCCAGCTCAATGCCAAGACATTGATAGATCACTTCCGGATCACGGCTTCCATCACATTTCTTAATAATCTTTTGAGCTAATGCATAGCTCTCTGCGGCTTTCAATAATCATGCACCTCCAGCTCATGGTTGGATTCTGATGCAGGTATCCCGGATTCACTTTTCTGAGGGGGTGCCTTTGTTTTTCTTTGTTGTATATCGTTCACGGTTTTCCTCTTTGTGTTTCCAGTATACCGCATTCAGCGCAGCCATAGCGGCATCTTTGGATTCCTGGTCAATTTCACCGCCGGCGAACATGGCGGAAAGCTGTGTCACCATCTGCTCCATTCGTCTGCGATCCCTGGAGCCGCCTTTTTCATTTGCTTCTACTATATAGCCGCCGGCGGCGCCCAGCAGATCTTCCGCGGTAACGCCAAGGGCAACAGCAATCTTATTGACAACTTCCATATTCCGTGGGTAGCGGTGTCCGGACTCATAGTTTTGATAGGTTCTGAAAGGGATCCCCAGAAAAGCGGCAAAATCCGCCTGGGACATCTCCCGTGCTTTCCGGTAGGACTTTAGCTTCATGCCGAAATCATTGTTTTCACTCATTTTGTATACGCTCCTTTTTGATAAGTTGGACTGCACGAGCCGTATAGGCCAGGGGTATATGCGCAGCCGATTGAATACTTCCGATAGCTGCAGATAAAAGTCAATACAAAAAGTGGGATTGCATACGCAGACGTCAAGGGAAAATAAATACGTCATATGTGTGTAAAATGTATTGACTTGCTAAATCCTGTGTGCTATCATATAAACACGGTTGACGTACTTTTATGATAACATCGAGTGCGTATGTTGTCAATAGGATATAAGAACAAATGTTCTGGTAATATGTGGATGTGAAACTGATCCACAGGGAAAATGTATTGACACAATACGATTGTAGTGATAAAATACATTTTAAGCGGAGGTGTAGATATGGAAATAAGCATGGCAGATGTGTTCCGAAAGGAAAGATTTACTTCGAAGGAAGATATTCTTGAATGGATAAAAGAAGCTAGAAAAAGAATTATCAGAAAGTCAGAAATAGATAAGAAACACTCTGCAGCATATTATCATATTTATCAGAAGATGCTGGAAGACTTCTATGATCGGATAAAGCAAACAAAATTATTTAACCGTTTAGAAGATTTCTGGTATTACACGATATCCTTCTCAGATACAGGGGCAAAACTATTCCTCTGCTATGCGGATAAATGTGAATTCGATGATAAAGGCCATGTGATTCAAATCGGACAAGGACAAAGTCTTCCATTGATTATAATACCTGCAAAAAATCTTACAGTAGAAGAATATGCTAATATGTATGGTGTCGGGGTAGGAACAGTCAGGCAGTGGATACGTCGGGGCAAAATAAGAAATGCAAAAAAAAGAGGCAGAGAATGGTTAATCCCTGAATTGACAGAGCTCCCAGGACGAGGTTACCAATCAGGTGTGTATGAATGGTATGAATACCTTAAGGATTTACCGGAAGAATATGAATTTTTGAGAAACTACACCGTAGTGATTATCAATCAAAATAGGGAGAACAAGAAGCTGTATGAAGTGACATTTGCAGCAGGAGGCGTGATTCCTAAGAAAAAGGAATATAACGAAAAAGAACGAGAAAGGTTAGAATTGTTTTTGATTTCGCATCCGCAGATTCATTTTATAGGGTTACCGGATGACGGACTAAATTTACGGATATCCAGTAAAGGTTATTATGGGATAGATGATGGTATACCATCCAATGAGGACACCCAGGATGGCGGGGGTGTATTACCGGAAGGGGGAAAACCTATTGGATCATAAAAAGCGTAATAAGAATGGCTTTTGCCCAGAAGCTGACCATCTGCTGCCAGGCGATATTCAGGTCCTGAATACAATACGGGAGATTACTGGTCGGGGAAACGATGCAGAGGTCAGGAAAAAGCGTGATGGAACGCTCGCGGTGTATGAAATAAAACGAAATATGGTATCCGTTAAGTAATTGGACTTAACGAAGGGCTGAGTGGAGCCGGAAATATCAATGCAGTTAATGAACGCATAAGACAAGCGTTACATAAAAATTGCATGATAGTTCCGGCTTTTTTTATTGACATTATGCAATGCCAGTCTGCTTCTCTATTGGTATATGATGAGCTTTTTAATTTCACCTTAGTACGCCTAATGAATGGTTAATCTGAATTCCGGTTTCTTTTTCGCCAATACACGCCAAAATATGGCAATTTACACTTTACGATAGCCATTAGAAGTAGTATAATAATCTAATAAACTGCAAAATCATAAAAAATTGCTTTAGTTTTTGCTTTTGTAATAGTGTAATAAAATTAAATTAGTAGCCGAATAAGGATTGAGAAAGGAAGGTGTGCAAAATGATTTAGCCAATTTGGCGTACTGAGATTATTACTTACATAATTGATTAATATTATCTAATTTTTTCTAACTTTACTTTAGAATTAAAAATTTACTTTGGATTATATTTTCAATTTGTAATGGTCGTAGTACGCCTGTTCGAGGATTGGTAGAAAATTTCAACCAAGAATTGCACACGGATCCCCTTTTAGAGCCGGAGCAGTTAAGGATAGTGTACTAAAGACCGAATCGGAAATCGGAAGTACACAGACTTAAACTGTTCCGGCTTTTTTGTATTATTTTAACGAATGAGAAAGGGGGTGACCTTGTTGGGTGCAGAATGGAAATCAGATCCAGAAATTATCGGTGAAAAGATAAAAGCCGCTCGTAAAAAAGCGAAGTTAACGCAGGAACAGCTGGCAGAAGAAATTGGCGGCGGCTGTACAAACAAGGTCATTTCCCGATATGAAAATGGAAGAGTTGAGATGGGAGTCCAGGCCCTATGTGATATAGCTGAGTCTCTGGAAGTTCCGGTAAATGATTTGGTTCCAGACCGGCTACAGGTACATAGGGCTGATGAAAATCAACAGGAATTAGACAGCATTTTTACAGAACTTAGTGAAGAAAAAAAGACCCAACTTCTCCAAATGGCAAGATGGCTGCGTTTTGAAGAAAATAAGAAAGCAATATGACTCGCATGGTTTTCAGGCTATGTGAGTCTTTTTTTATGCCTTCAAACTGTTCAGTTATAAAACTCTACAAATATGTAGAGTTTTGATTACCGAATTCTTATTTCGAGGGAATGTAAACGGAACTAAGCTATCTTACAATATAGTTACTCCAAAGGGGTAAGTCCTCCGGGCGGCCCTAAGGATAGAGTAAAACATAATATCTCAAAGCCGGATGCATACGGCAGAGGATGTTTTCATACGGGATCTTCCAGATACGCAGGTGATTGGAAATTAATCACAGGCGGATCGGGAAGATGCGTAAGAGGACGCCTTTGGCCTTATGCATCCTTTTTTATGCCCTAAGCCTGGGAGTCTGTTGAAGTGTCAGGAAGATTTCTGGTTTTCTTTCCATATTACATCCTTCTGCCGGGAGCGTCCGCAGAAAGGGCGTAATCATGGAAAGAAGAAATGACACCACAAACATCATCGTAACGGAGAATACCACCTTAAGAGAACTGCTGGAGATGATCGGTGATGTGTGCAGGGCAGAAAAAACGCCGACAGCGAAAGGGCTTCGGGAGAAAAAGCATGAGGACGGTACTGTGGAGCAGATCCAGCCAATTGCAGAAACATCGGACAGAGACTGCAAGGTTTATGCCAACGGGTACGCGGTGTACTCCAACAATACCGGCACCACAGTTCTGTGGCTTGCTGACTGCTGCTCCTTTACTTATCAATTTGACGGGCTGAAGGATAAAGAGAAGGATTACCTATCTCAGAAAAGCACTGTTGGGGAGGATATTCTAGGCAGCCAGCCCTGGTTTATGGCAGTAATGCTGCGCGGGGACCATCAGGTGGAGAGAAACAGTATGGACCGCAAGGGTGACCGCCGTGGGCAGAACAAAAACATTTCCCTGGACTATGTGACGGAGGAGGAAGAGGAAGCCGCTGAGTGGAATCCTGGCTATCGCTTTGAGAATCCGGAGCGGGCCCTCATCCGAAAAGAAATGCTTCAGGATCAGCTTGGGAAGCTGACAGATCGGCAGAGGGAGGTATTCCTTCTATATCACCAGTGTGGATATACACAGGCTGAGATAGCGGAGATGTTAGGGATTGCTCAACAGGTTGTTGCGCGCCGCTTGGCCATTGCTAATTCCAAAATCCGGAACTGTGAAAAACTTTTTTGAAAAATTTTTCTGAGGTGGGTGTAAAACACCCTCTCCCACGCTATTAGATGAGAGGAACTTTTCTGGAAAAGTCATTCCAATCGAAATTTATGAGAAGGAGGACACTATGGACACGGCAACATTAAACAATCCCTTGGAACACAAAGCAGAAGATACCATGGCGGCGGACCGCAGGCTACGCATCTATGTCTGCTCTCCATACCGCCCAAGAATGGAGTCAGCGGAGTTGGCAAAAAGAGAGCTAGCGGACAATATCGACCGGGCAAAAACCGCCTGCCGTCTGGTTGCGGATATGGGAGCGGTTCCGATCTGCAGCCATCTCTTCTGTACACAATTCCTGGATGACAGCATCGCTTCAGAGCGGGAACAGGGACGGCGCATCGGTCTTGAGATGCTCAAAGACGCGGACGAGCTCTGGTGCTTTTCGGAATATATCTCTGAAGGGATGATGGCAGAGATCCAGGAAGCCTCCCGCCTTGGACTTCCAGTACGGATGTTCTGTGAGACTACCGGGCTGTTGGGAAAAGTCATGAAACAGGTTGTCCGTGATCTGCACTCGGGTATGGAAAGCCAAGATGGGCACTGACAAAGAGGATTACTTCGGTTAAGAAACCGGGAAAGAGAGGATTTATTTATGAGCAAGAAGAACAGAGCGCAGCACAGCACACCCCGCCGCCATGGCGACCGTAATGTACAGACCCGTTACTCCGGGAAACACCAGTGTGGGGAGCATACCCACACTTGTGATGGATCCTGCTGTGAGGTTAATACGGGCGGCAAAATTGATGAAGCAAGTGATGCCGTTTGCATGGATGGGCTTGGCCTGACCCTAATTCCGGAGGTAAAGGTCAAGATCCGTGAACTGCACATCCATATGGATGACCACATGGAGACGTACAACTTCCATTCCGGCAGTGTGGCTACTGTCCTGTATGGGACCAGCGGTGATGCCGAGGTGGAGACTCGTTTTGAAGAGGGGGAAAGCGATGACGAAGAAGAATGAGAATGTCAGTGGCAGCATGGTCCTGGTGGATGCGGAGCTGCTCAGTCAGGGGCTGAAGATGGCGTTCACAGGCATTGCCATGGTCTTTGACAGCCTGGGTGCGTCCGGGGCAGCAGATGAGATCAAAGCGGCGCAGGAGACATCGCCCTCTCCTACCATCTCCGCTGCTTCACAGGTTTCTTCCAAAGAGGAAGAAGAGGAAGCGGAGGCACTCCCTTTTGACCCGGAGCCGAAAGCGTCGGACAAGCCTGCAGAGCCTGCGGCCGACAAGCTGACTCCCGCTCCATCGGTCACAATCGATGATATCACCAAAGTCATTGTGGCGAAAATCAAGAAGAAGCGGGACAACAACGCCAGGATCGGTGCGCTCCTGAAATCCTACGGTGTGGAAAAGGTCAGCGGTCTGCCGCCAGAGAAATATGAGGCATTCCTGACTGACATCTCTGAGCTATAAAGGCGGTGGTTGGAATGCCGGGGAAACACGCGGTCTTATCCGCGTCCTCATCCAAACAGTGGCTGCACTGCCCGCCCTCTGCCCGCTTGCAGGAGAACTTCCCAAATGAATCGTCGGTGTACGCGGAAGAAGGCACCTGGGCGCATGAACTGTGCGAGTACAAGGTAAAGAAGTACCTGCATGAGAGGAAGAAGCGTCCACAGTCGGAATTCTTCACAGAGGAAATCGAACAGGCCACTGATGTTTACGCGGAGTTTGTCATCTCCATTATTGAGGAGATGCGCCGGAATGGATGTGAGCCTCTCTGTTTTGTGGAGGAGCGGCTGGACTTTTCCAATATCGTGCCGGAGGGTTTTGGCACCGGAGATATGATCATTCTGGGAAAGGACGGGCAGGGACGTGGCCTGCTCCATATCTGTGACTACAAGAATGGTAAAGGTGTTTTTGTGAATGCCCATGAAAACAGCCAGATGATGCTCTATGCCACAGGAGCCTTGAATGCCTATGGCTACATCTATGAGATCGAGACGGTGCGGATGAGCATTATCCAGCCGAGGCTTGAAAACATTTCCACCTACGAAATGTCAGCTGTGGACCTCCGGGACTGGGGCGAAAGCATCAAGCCCATTGCTCAGATGGCCTTTGAGGGTAAGGGGGAACAGCATCCGGGGGACTGGTGCCGCTTCTGCAGGGCAAAGCCTGTCTGTAAAGCCTGCATGGAGGAAGCGCTGGCACTTGCCAGGGAGGAGTTCCTTGACCTGGATGGAGGGGCATTGGCGGAAGATGCGGAAGAAACGGATGCCACGGCGCCGTGCAACGCCGACACATCTACTCCAGTTTTCAAAGCGCCGGGGTTGGTAAGTTTCGCAGAACTTGTAAAAGTCCTGCCGACCTTAAACCGCATCTCTTCTTGGATTGAGTCTGTCTTCGCTTTTGTATCCGGGGAAGCCATCAACCACGGTGTGCCGGTGGAGGGCTACAAGGTTGTGGAGCGCCGGAGCAAACGGATTTTCACAGATACAAAGGCTGTCATCAAGGCCGCAGAGTCGGAGGGCTATACGGATATCTATAAGCAGGAGCTTTTGACCCTTACAGAATTTGAAAAGATGATGGGGAAAAAGAAGTTTGCGGAGATTTTAGGACAATATGTCACGAAACCGCCGGGGAAACTGGCGCTGGTGCCGGAGTCCGATCCAAGGCCGGCAGTGGACTTATCTACCGTAGAGGATGAGTTCGAGCCGTTGGAGTGATGTCCTGCCGGAACTGGGATCATACTGCATTCCCCCGTATATGGTGCAGTCACATGAATGACACAGGCGTCGGTGGAAAGACCGGCGCCAGACCGGAAATTTATTTTATGGAGGTATAAACGATATGGCAAATCAGAAAAATTTCAGTGCAACGAAGATGGTCATCCCGTGCCGCATTTCTTTTGCGAACATCTGGGAGCCGAAGGCCATCAACGGCGGGGACGAGAAATATTCCGTGTCCTGCCTGATCCCGAAAAGTGATAAGAAGACCCTTGCCCGTATCCAGAAAGCTGTCGAGGCGGCCAAGGAAGATGGGAAGACCCGCAAGTGGGGAGGCAAGATCCCGCCCAATTTAAAGCTCCCGCTCCGGGACGGCGATATCGACCGCCCGGATGATGAAAACTATGAGGATTGCTTTTTCCTCAATGCTTCCAGCAAGGATGCGCCCCAGGTGGTGGACCGCAAGGTCAATCCGATCCTGGATCCAATGATGGTCTATTCCGGCTGCTACTGCAACGTGTCTGTCAACTTCTATGCCTTCAACGCCAACGGAAACCGCGGCGTGGCAGCCGGCCTGGGAAATATCCAGTTTGTGCGTGACGGAGAGCGCTTGTCCGGGAAAGCGTCCGCGGATGCAGACTTTGATGCGCTTGAGGATGATGGCGAGGATGTTCTGGGCGAAGATATGCCGGATTACTTGAACTGATAACGTGACAGACCAGTTTGATCAGCATTATATTACACATTCATTACACACGGGAGGATGGGAGACCCTGTCCTCCCTCTTTTACATGAACACGAAATGGAGGAGGTGAAGTGCTTGAACGATAAAGACAGCACCAAGCCGACTATCTTGGGTATCGACCTGGAAACCTACTCTGATGTAGACCTGGGCAAATGCGGTCTGTACCGGTATGTAGAGGGGGATTTCCACATCCTGATCTTTGCCTATGCCTTTGATGATGATGAGGTCACGGTGGTGGATATGGCCCAAGGTGAGCAGATCCCGCAGGAGGTGTTGGCTGCGATTGATGACCCCGAGATCATAAAGGCCGCCTGGAACGCACAGTTTGAAAGGACGTGTATCGGGAAATACCTGGGGCGCAGGCTGTCCCCGGTAGGGTGGAGATGCTCCATGGTCCACGCGGCTTCCCTTTCCCTGCCGCTGGCATTAAAGAATGCGGCAAAGGTACTGAAGACCGGAGAACAGAAAGACCGGGCCGGCGAGAACCTGATCAGATATTTTTCCGTTCCCTGCAAGCCGACAAAAAGCAACGGAGGTAGGACCAGGAACCTTCCGGAGCATGACCTGCAGGGCTGGCAGAAATTTAAAGAGTACTGCGCACAGGATGTCCGGACAGAACGGGACATCCGAAAGCGCCTGGAGCAGTTTCCCATGCCAGATAAGGAATGGGATTTTTATCACATGGACCAGCGGATCAACGACCGGGGAGTCCGGATTGATACGGAACTGGTCCATCAGGCTATTGCCTGCGACCTGAGGCTTTCAGATGAGATGAGCAGGCGGGCCTATGAGCTGACCGGTCTTAAAAACCCCAACTCTGTTTCTCAGCTGAAGTCCTGGCTGGAAGACCGGGGAATCGAGGTAGAGTCCCTGGGGAAGAAAGATGTAGCCGCGATGATCACGGATCTGGATAAGAACAGCTGTGACCAGGAAGCCCTGGATATGCTGAAGCTCAGACTGCAGATGGCAAAGAGCAGCGTTAAGAAATACCAAGCGGCAGAACGGTGTGTCTGCTCAGATGGCAGAGCGCGAGGATTATTTCAGTTTTATGGCGCTTCGAGGACGGGACGTTTCTCAGGTCGGCATATCCAGTTGCAGAACCTCCCGCAGAACCATATCGCCACACTGGATGAGGCGAGGGAACTGGTGAAGATGGGGGAACTGAAAATGCTGGAATCTATCTATGGCAATGTCCCGGACATCCTCTCCCAGCTCATCCGCACCATGCTGGTGCCGAAGGAAGGCTGTGAGTTTATTGTGGCGGATTTTTCCGCGATCGAGGCCCGTGTGCTCGCGTGGCTTGCCGGGGAACAATGGCGGCTGGATGCCTTCCGAAAGGGTGAGGATATTTACTGCGCGTCAGCGTCCCAGATGTTCGGTGTGCCTGTGGTGAAGCATGGCATCAACGGGGAGCTGCGCCAGAAAGGGAAGGTCGCGGAGCTGGCCTGCGGCTATCAAGGGGGTGCCGGTGCATTGATTTCTATGGGTGCGCTATCCATGGGGTTAAGGGAGGAAGAACTTCCGGACATCATTGAGCAGTGGCGTGCTGCTTCTCCCCATATTGTACAGTTTTGGTGGGATATGGAGAAGGCAGCCACAGAAACCGTAAAGACGCATGAGGACCACACAGCAGGACGGATCCGGTTCCAATATTACAGCGGAACGCTCTGGATGGTGCTGCCAAGCGGCAGGAAGCTCGCTTATCTGAAGCCAAAACTCCAGCCAAACCGCTTCGGGCGCATGAGTCTGACGTTTGAAGGCGTGGGAAATGCAGCCGGCTCCGGCGGCTGGTCCAGGCAGGAGACATATGGTGGAAAACTCAGCGAGAACTGCACACAGGCCACGGCCAGAGATATTCTGACAGAAGCCATGTGGAGGTTGGAGCAGGCAGGCTTTGCGATCATCGCCCATGTGCATGACGAGGTCATCATCGAAGCGCCGATCGGAAAATACCCGGTGGATGAAGTGTGTAAGCGGATGGCTGAGAATCCAGACTGGTGTCCGGACTGCCCGTTGGCTGCGGCGGGGTATCTGGCGCCCAACTATTATTTTAAGGATTAATTCGGATGGTTTTGTAAGAGGTAGGGATATGCCGCATGTATTGAGATTAAAAGATGGGAAGCTCATTACTCCCTTTGATCTGGAGGACGTCCTGGAGATTGTGAAGGAATATGCCGGGGATGAGGTCCGGCAGTATCTGGCGGAAAATCTCTCGGACACAGATGCCCTGGAAAAAGAACTGGACAGGCTGTACCGGGAGCATGAAGAGGATCTGGAACGCCTGGGCGACCATCAGCGGGCGGTCTTAAACGCGGTCAGAGAAGAAGCAGAGTCCCTTGGCAATCTTTTGGACGCGCAGAGGCTGGACCGAAGAAAATTGAAAAAGGCAACCGATAATATCTGGCGGATGTGCGACCGGGAACTGTGAATGTTTTCAGGCACATCCGCTTATGTTTTCCATCTTTTGAGGAAGGAGGCAGAGGATGGGGGTAAATAAGACACAAGACAAAAGTGATAGGACAGCGATGGAACGATTAAAGCACAAACGGGGGAGACGGTCCAGGGAGGAACTTCAGCAGCTCCAGGCAGAAAGGGCACAGCTGGAGACCGGATTCTCTCCGCTTTGTACTGCACATCCGGATTGCCATGCGTGGTCAGACGGCAGATGTATGGCGTTGGAGGATAACAACTTTGGCGGCAGGGACTGCCCGTTTTATAAAAACCGGACGGTCAATATGGAACAGCGCCGGGCCGGGCTTAAGCATCTGATCCAGACCGGCCGAAGCGACCTGCTCCATAAGTACCGGAAATCATTTGAGGCGCTGGGACTCTTTGACGTCCCTGATGTCTATACAGCCCAGGCGATCAAGGAATTGGAACAGTATTCGGAAGAATACCTGCAGGGTCTTACTTCCTCTGAAACTAATGAAGCGGATGAAGCCGGTGAAACAGAGGAAGCCGGAGGAATCGGCAGGGTTGGCGGTATGGCTGGCGAACTGGAGGAGGATGAGTGGGATGATTAAAAATGAGTGTGCCTTCTACGGGGAGCCCCTGGCGGGTGCAAGGGCTTCCGGTTTGGAGGAGAGCTACCAGGGGCTGATTACAGCTGTGATCCGGCAGGCGGTAAAGGACTATGTTTCAGTGCTGCTCCGTCTGTTTTCCTGTCCGGCTGGGAAAAAGAAAGCGGCTCTGGAAATGGAAAAAGCGGAATTGGAGGTCTTCTTCCATTCCGATTGGTTCCATACCCTGACGGATATGGATGGGGAACGGCTGCTTCTTTCGGCAAGGCGGCTGGCCATGGAGAAAGCTAAGGAAGCGATCCGCAGGAAACAAAAAAAGAAGTTCAAGGATATGGGAGCAATCACGATGCGCCGCTGACGCATATTTATGCGCCATGTCCGACAAAGAAAGGGGAACGATGATGAAAACAGGAAGAAGTTTGCAGGAGGTCCTGACGGAGTTGAACCGGCAGAATCAGGCAAAGAAAGATTATATCGGATCTGCGCAGGCGCTCCGCCTGTATGAGGACGGGAGTACCTTTGAGATCGGCCAGGGGGAGGACGCACAGCAGTTTGGTACCACCCGCCTTTTCCATAGACAGGTGGCGTCAGCCCTGGGCATCCCGGCAAAGTATTATGACCTGATGCAATCCAGGAAGCCGGAACTGTTAGCAAAGAACGTCAACGCATGGTTTGGAGACCGGGAAAACAGCTACATGATCCGCACGTTGGACTACGGCGCCGGCCGCTTGGCAAGGGCGCTGCTCTCCGACCGGTACCGCCGGATTGACAACATGGAGATCGCATCTGCTGTTCTTCCGTTGTTTGCAGGCTCTGACCAATACGAAGTGGTTTCTTCCGAGGTGACAGAAAACCGGCTGTACTTAAAGATCGTAAACCGCAGGATGGAGATGGCTGTGGTGCCTGGTGACATTGTCCAGGCTGGGGTAATGATCTCCAACTCCGAGGTAGGCCTTGGCTCCGTGTCCGTCCAACCGCTGGTGTACCGCCTGGTCTGCACCAATGGCATGGTGGTTAACGATATGGGCGAACGAAAAAACCATATCGGCCGCGCGGCAAAGGCTGTGGATGACAGCTTCCACATCTACTCCGACGAAACACTGGAGGCGGAGGACAAAGCATTCCTCCTGAAGCTGCGGGACGTGACGCTGGCAGCGATTGAGGAGAGCCGGTTTGTACAGGTGGTCGGCAGGCTAAAGGAAGCCGCCGGAATTCCCATCACCGGAAAGGTCACGGAAGTAGTAGAACTGACAGCAAAAACTTACGGATTTAACTCCGATGAACAGGATCACATCCTGCAGCATCTGATTGCCGGCGGAGATCTCAGCCAATATGGACTCTCCAATGCCATTACAAGGGCGAGCCAGGATGTGGAATCTTATGACCGTGCCACTGCCCTGGAGGGGATTGGCTGGCAGGTAGCAGCCATGCCTGCGGCACAGTGGAAGGAGCTGAATGGGTGAATGGAGACAAAGAAAAAGGAAAACGCGGCGGCTGTTTCTGTAAAAGGGAAGAATCCCGGCCGTGACCGATTTGAATTCCGCTGGGTAGACAGACGTGAGGAACCCTTTTCATCGACACGTACCTGCCGCCGGAGCCATGCTGACCCGACGGCGGATGCCGCGATTAGCAACATCATACGGGAGGAGAAACGCAGAAAACGGGCGAAAGCACGGAGAGGGAAAAGACCGGAATGCAGAAACGAAAACAGAGACAAAAATGGAAATAAAAAAAATAACGAGGGAGGATAAGGATGCGGGAAGCGGTTGTTGAAAATGAATTTGTAAAAGCCGTCCAAAAGGCCGGAGGCGTGGCCTATAAGCTGACCTCCCAGACCACGAATGGACTGCCGGACAGGCTGGTGCTGTTCTTCCCGGCAAAGACGGTGTTCGCGGAGCTGAAGGCGCCGGGAAAGGTGCTGAGGCCTTTGCAGCGGAAACGCCGGTACCAGCTCCAGAGGCTGGGATTCCCGGTTCTGTGCATTGACCGGCTCTCCCAGATTAAACCAGCCATCCAGGCAATCCTGGATTGGACACCCGGAGAGCCATTTCCAGAAGGGATCGGTGCGGCGGTGCCGGAGTTGGAAGTGGCCACACTGGCTGCTATACCAGGCAGCCCAGAGTCATTGGCTGACCTGGATGATTTCGGGGAAACCCTGGAATCGATTGAACCTTCAGAGTTGGAGCAATTTTATGATTTGGACACGGGTCCTGACGATCTTACGGAAGATAGTGAAAAGATTGCTGCCAGAGAACAGAGCAGTTTTACGATCGGGGTGAGCAAAGATGATATTCAAACCACATGACTACCAGTCTTATTGCATCGAATATATCAGGAGCCATCCTGTTTCCGCTCTGTTTCTGGATATGGGGCTTGGCAAGACCGTTATCACACTGACGGCACTCCGCGACCTGATGCTGGACACCTGTGAGGTGTCAAAAGCTCTGGTAATCGGTCCGCTCCGGGTGGCCCGGGACACCTGGCCGGCAGAGGTTGAAAAGTGGCAGCACCTCAGAGACTTGGATGTCTCAGTCATTGTGGGAACGAAAAAAGAACGGCTGGCCGCCATTAACCATCCGGCTCTTATCTACGTGGTAAACCGGGAAAATGTAAAGTTCCTGGTGGAGCATTACGAGAAGAATGGTCTGCGCTGGGATTTTGACTGCATCGTGATTGATGAGCTGTCGTCTTTCAAGAACCACCAGTCTCAGCGTTTTAAGTGGCTGCGAAAGGTGCGGCCGTTTGTCAAGCGGTGGATTGGCCTGACCGGTACGCCGACCTCCAACGGTCTCATGGATCTGTGGGCGGAAATCGGCATCCTGGATGGCGGGGAGCGGCTTGGAAGATTCATCGGCCGGTACCGGGAGGCGTACTTCAAAGCCAGCTCCATGAACCCGCAGACCGGTGTGGTCTTTCAGTATGTCCCAAGGCCGGGAGCGGAGGAACAGATCTATGAGCGGATTTCCGATATCACGATCTCCATGAAAGCCCTGGATTATCTCGATATGCCAGACTGTATTTATACCCAGCACTACGTGGAGATGGATAAGAAGGAACGCGAGTATTATGACCGGCTCAGGCGTGACTTGATCATCCCGCTGGAGGATGCGGACATTGACGCAGCCAATGCTGCGAGCCTGACCGGGAAGCTCCTTCAGATGGCAAACGGCGCCGTTTACGATGAGAACGGGAACGCAAGGTTTATCCATGAGAGAAAGCTGGACGCTCTGGAAGACCTGATTGAGGCGGCAAACGGCCAGCCGGTGCTGATCGCTTACTGGTTCAAGCATGACCGGCAGCGGATTGCCCTCCGGCTTGCGAAGATGGGGATTACAGCCAGGGATATCAAGGAGAGTCAGGATATTAAGGACTGGAACAATGGAAAGTTCCCTGTAGCTCTGATCCATCCCGCCTCCGCCGGTCATGGCCTGAACATCCAGCAGGGCGGGCACATCCTCATTTGGTTTGGGCTGACATGGAGCCTGGAGCTCTACCAGCAGACTAACGCCAGACTTTGGCGGCAGGGACAGAGCGAGACCGTAACGATCCATCATATCATCTGCAAGGATACGGTGGATGAGGACGTGATGGCCGCTTTGGAGAAAAAGGATATTACACAGGAAAAACTGATCGCAGCGGTGAAGGCGCGGTTGTATTGAATGCAACGGATTGTGGCAGATGCAAAACTGTGGACACAGTTGGTTTTCAAAAGATCACAGGAAGCATTCTGGTGATATGTCAAGAACTTTTTGAAGATGATTTTGATGTGTTT
>ERZ1036420.542-NODE-542-length-20413-cov-3.406474_pt1 | contig 20413 bp, 17 predicted proteins | sample MGYA00514220_ERZ1036420 | MGnify/ENA primary metagenome ERZ1036420 (study PRJEB33795, sample SAMN09464938) | human gut metagenome | host: Homo sapiens | place: USA: Stanford, California | collected 2016-10 | study: EMG produced TPA metagenomics assembly of the...
TTTTTACTTTATCGCCAATCGCCACCGACAGCGTTTTCAACTGACCGCTGACCTGCGCGCCCACGTCAACCTTACGCAGCGCGTCCAGCTTTCCGGTCGCCAGCACGCTTTGCTGTAAATCACCGGGGCGCACAATCAGTGTCTGATAAGTCGGCACGGGTGCGTTAAGAATTCTCCATAACGTAATCAGTCCGGCGATGACTATCACCAGCGCAATAACGTAACGCTTCTTCACGGTTTTCCGCTTTTTCATAAATATTCTGAATACTCCATATGCCAATCCGGGTCATTAACTTCAACGAAATATCAACAAACCCCTAAAATTTACGTTAGTAATCACACTATTGATGTTTGGTTAAGATACGCAATGGTGAAATCGACGTCATGTATAACCATTGATTTCATGAATATGTCGCAGCTAACTGAACGGACCTTTACGCCATCTGAATCTCTCAGCAGCCTGTCACTTTTTCTTAGTCTGGCACGTGGACAGTGTCGGCCGGGTAAATTCTGGCATCGCCGTAGTTTTCGCCAGAAATTTTTGCTGCGCTCGTTGATTATGCCGCGTTTAAGCGTTGAGTGGATGAACGAACTTTCCCACTGGCCTAATCTCAATGTATTGTTAACGCGCCAGCCGCGACTGCCTGTGCGTCTGCATCGCCCTTACCTTGCGGCGAATCTTAGCCGTAAGCAATTGCTGGAGGCGTTACGTTACCATTATGCGTTACTCCGCGGATGTATGTCGGCGGAAGAATTCAGCTTATATTTGAATACCCCCGGGCTGCAACTGGCGAAGCTGGAAGGCAAAAACGGCGAGCAGTTCACGCTTGAGCTGACCATGATGATCTCAATGGATAAAGAAGGTGACAGCACAATCCTGTTCCGCAACAGCGAAGGTATTCCTCTGGCAGAGATCACGTTTACCCTGTGTGAATATCAGGGGAAAAGAACGATGTTTATTGGCGGACTGCAAGGCGCAAAATGGGAAATTCCACATCAGGAAATCCAGAATGCGACGAAAGCCTGCCACGGGCTATTTCCCAAACGCCTCGTGATGGAAGCGGCCTGTCTGTTTGCCCAACGTTTGCAGGTAGAGCAGATTATTGCCGTCAGCAATGAAACGCATATTTACCGCAGCCTGCGTTATCGCGATAAAGAAGGCAAGATCCACGCTGATTACAACGCTTTCTGGGAATCGGTTGGCGGCGTATGTGATGCTGAACGCCATTACCGCCTTCCAGCACAGATAGCACGAAAAGAGATTGCCGAAATCGCCAGTAAAAAACGGGCTGAATACCGTCGGCGCTATGAGATGCTCGACGCTATTCAGCCACAAATGGCCACGATGTTTCGCGGTTAATCCGCGCGACCGCGCGCCAGCCACAGCACGCGTGAGAACATTTTTTTCAGCAGCGTCGGTACGGAGTCCACACCACGACGTCCTGCCTCCATTGCCACTTCAATGGCAAGATCGGGTTTGGAAGAGCGATGGATCGCTTTCGAGATAATTTTGCGTAGATTCATCGGTACATTTTCCGGGATTTGCGCCACGCGGTGGAACACATCGGAAAATCCCTGGCGATACATAAAATGTTCCATATCCAGCGCCGGTAACGCCGTTAAATGTTCTCGTTCGGCTTCCCGATCGTTATTCAACAGGCTGCGTACCGTAGCGGCATATTTCTTCCCTGCTTCATCGCCATCGACCAGTACATGCCATTCAATCCCCATTCGGCGGGCAAATTTAACCAGTGGCTTTAGCCCGGACTGGGCAAACTCAATGACCTTGATCCCTTCGGCATCAAAATGATGTCCGCACTGACGCGCCAGTTCATTGATAACCCAGGTTTCCGTTTCCCCTTCCACCAGCAACCAGCAGCGTGCAAACAGCGATGACGGACGGTTAAAACGAATGTGAAAGGATATGCGTCGGCTATCTTCGGTACTCAAGCCACTCGGCCCCAGACGCCAGGCGGCAACGCGCGAGGACTCACGTACCAGTCGGCAAACATGCTCTACCGGCGTTAACGAAAGCAACTCACCCGAGTTGGTGGTGGCAATGCGCTGCAATGGCAGAAGATTCAACAGATGCCAGGCAACTGAAAGCATAATGGGGTGTAAACGGGTTTCTGGATCTTCGATCAGCAACAATGGACGGGCGTCTTTATCCAGTCGCAATGTGCCTTTTGCCTGCAACAAAGTAGCAAACAGGCCGAGCAAAATAACCCGATACGAGCGCCCACCAGGTCGGTCAATCATCCGGTTGATGATATCCAGATAGCGCCAGCTTCGTTGCTCATTGCTGGCTCGCCGCCGCATTAAACGATATCGCGCCTGTCCGGCCCCCTGCTCAGAGAAATAATGCTCAAGCAGCTGTACCATTGCGGAAAGTCCCTGACGAATCTGCCCATCAGAGAGATTTTGCGGATGTGAGGATAACTCACGGGCGAGGAAATCGAGCTGGCGCGCGGTGACTTCCACATTAGGGACATTTGGCACCGTGCCGTTACGAATACGGCGCATAAAACGGGCATCACGCAAGCGCAGCACCGGCATTAAACGCACCAGATGGCGTGCCTGATCGTTAATATCCTCGACATCAATCGGATGTCCGTCTTTATCGAGAAAACTGCGCAGTGTCATCACGCTGCCGTCTTCCGCACTCTCCCCTTCCAGACGATAAAAAATACGGTGATAGCCATCGGTGCATGGCGTCCAGCACGCTTCCAGCGGCCGATAACGGCGAACCCGATGTCGGCCTGGCAGCGATTCGCGGAAGGTCAAAATAATATGCAGATGATGTTCTCGCCCGTTGATATCTCCCGGCGGGAACCAGAAATCGTCGCGCTCAAAATGGTAGAGATCTGATTCTGGCGATAGCAGCAGGGTTAAGGCGTCCAGCAAGCTGGATTTACCCCACGCGTTCTCCCCAATCAGGACGTTGTTTTGTTCCAGCATCAACGACAAACGGTTGATACCGCGAAAACCCACAATTTCAACGCGCTCAAGAATCATATCCCCTCCAGAAATATGTGACTTATCCTTTACGCTGGCAGTATAACGGGAAAGGCCTTGCTAATACGTGATGACATCACATTTAAGCATGGCAAATGTCTGAAAAATGAGCGAATAATCGCGTTATACTCCCTCTTGCTGATAAGTCTGCAAAAACAACAAAATCAAATAATTAGCATGATAAATTATTTTTTATTACGCCTAAAGGATTAAATCTTTTGCGTGCACTACACTGTCAATCAGACAAATGACTATATGGGGCAACCCGCTGTTGCCCTAAATCAAATTTACTGGATTTATTTATCTGGTGAATGACTCGCCTTCGTTTTTAAAATAGCCGCGCATTATTTCCGTCGTCACTTTTTTACGACGACCCTATAAAACGACCATATTTTTCACAGGGTCAATTTTTAATTGAGGTGGATATGTTCAGAAAATTAGCAGCTGAATGTTTTGGTACTTTCTGGCTTGTTTTTGGTGGCTGTGGTAGTGCTGTACTGGCCGCAGGCTTCCCGGAATTAGGCATTGGTTTTGCCAGCGTGGCGTTGGCGTTCGGTCTGACCGTTCTGACGATGGCCTTTGCTGTTGGTCATATTTCTGGTGGTCATTTTAACCCGGCGGTCACTATTGGTTTATGGGCTGGCGGACGTTTTCCGGCAAAAGAAGTCGTTGGCTACGTAATTGCCCAGGTTGTCGGCGGTATTGTTGCAGCGGCGCTGCTGTATTTAATTGCCAGTGGTAAAACGGGTTTTGACGCGGCAGCCAGCGGTTTTGCTTCTAACGGTTATGGCGAGCATTCACCAGGCGGTTATTCCATGCTTTCCGCGCTGGTAGTTGAACTGGTATTGAGTGCAGGTTTCCTGTTGGTGATCCACGGCGCAACCGACAAATTCGCGCCGGCAGGTTTTGCGCCGATCGCTATTGGTCTGGCCTTAACCCTGATTCACTTAATTAGTATTCCGGTGACTAACACTTCTGTTAACCCGGCGCGCAGCACCGCGGTTGCTATCTTCCAGGGCGGCTGGGCATTAGAACAACTGTGGTTCTTCTGGGTGGTGCCAATTGTCGGCGGCATTATCGGTGGTCTGATTTACCGGACCCTGCTGGAAAAGCGTGATTAATTAACGCAGAAGGCCTGGCGTAATGTCAGGCCTTTTTTTAAGATGTTGTTATATGTTGATTCATCATCTTGTTGCGCTCCTTTCATGAGCTAAGCAACATATTGCCACTGGCGCAAGGAGCGCGCAGGGGGCGGCCAATCGCCGCCGCCCCCTGCACCCCCGGGCTCTGGCGAACAAAATCGCCGCTGCGCGGTGCCCTCGACTTATCCCTTACGGCTACCGGGTCGGGCGCGAGGTAACATCCCTGTAAAACGCGCCCTCAGCCCACATCCATGTGGGCTGCCCCGGCCTTCAGGGAACGCCTCGGCGATTTTGACGCCACCAACATCGGTGCAGTTTGTAATTAAAGCGCAAGAATATCTTTAAATGAAAACGAATACTCTACTGCTCCTTATGCATAACATTTCCTTTTAATTGCAACTTTACTCGTCCTTCCGCTTTCAGTAGTGTGTCATCGCGCATTTCGACTTCATCTTTGCAAGGACTGGGTTTTCATGTTTTCTGGGCTGTTAATCATTCTGGTTCCCCTGATTGTGGGTTACCTCATTCCGCTTCGCCAACAAGCTGCGTTAAAAGTTATTAATCAGCTATTAAGCTGGATGGTTTACCTTATTCTCTTTTTTATGGGTATCAGTCTGGCGTTTCTCGATAACCTCGCCAGTAACCTGTTGGCGATTCTGCATTATTCTGCCGTCAGTATTACCGTTATTTTACTGTGTAATATTGCCGCCCTGATGTGGCTCGAGCGAGGCCTGCCGTGGCGCAACCACCATCAGCAAGAAAAACTCCCGTCGCGTATTGCGATGGCGCTGGAGTCGCTAAAACTGTGCGGCGTAGTAGTGATTGGTTTTGCCATTGGTCTGAGTGGACTGGCTTTCTTACAACACGCGACCGAAGCCAGTGAATACACGTTAATTTTGCTACTTTTCCTCGTTGGTATTCAGTTGCGCAATAATGGCATGACCTTAAAGCAGATTGTCCTTAATCGCCGGGGAATGATTGTCGCCGTGGTGGTGGTTGTCAGTTCATTAATTGGTGGTTTAATTAACGCCTTTATTCTTGATCTCCCCATCAATACCGCGCTGGCAATGGCCTCCGGTTTCGGCTGGTATTCTCTTTCCGGTATTTTATTGACCGAATCTTTTGGTCCGGTAATCGGGAGCGCGGCGTTTTTTAATGATCTGGCCCGTGAACTGATTGCTATTATGTTGATCCCTGGGCTGATTCGCCGCAGCCGCTCTACTGCACTGGGCTTATGCGGTGCCACATCAATGGATTTCACCCTGCCCGTTCTTCAACGTACTGGCGGGCTGGATATGGTCCCGGCGGCAATTGTTCACGGTTTTATTCTTAGCCTGTTAGTGCCGATCCTCATCGCCTTTTTCTCTGCGTAATACCTCTCTGGCGGTAGATCCCTGCCGCCAAAATTGCGCTAAATCAATCTCCCTTAAAGTTGCATGAAAAATCCCTTTTATCCCCGCGTTAAGCGTCTTAACCTTAAACATGTATATTAAATATAACTTTAAAAGGTGTGATCATGTTTTGTGTGCAATGTGAACAAACTATCCGTACTCCGGCAGGAAACGGCTGCTCATACGCGCAGGGGATGTGTGGTAAAACGGCGGAAACCTCTGACCTTCAGGATTTACTCATCGCGGCGCTGCAAGGGCTTTCTGCCTGGGTGGTAAAAGCGCGTGAATACGGCATCATCAACCACGATGTTGACAGCTTCGCGCCACGTGCCTTTTTCTCAACCCTGACCAACGTTAACTTCGATTCTCCGCGTATTGTCGGCTACGCTCGTGAAGCGATTGCCTTGCGCGAGGCGCTGAAAGCACAATGCCTGGCTGTAGATGCCAACGCGCGCGTCGATAACCCGATGGCTGACCTGCAACTGGTGAGCGATGATCTCGGCGAGCTGCAACGTCAGGCAGCAGAATTTACCCCTAACAAAGATAAAGCGGCGATTGGCGAAAACATTCTCGGCCTGCGTCTGCTGTGCCTGTATGGCCTGAAAGGTGCGGCGGCCTATATGGAACACGCGCATGTTCTCGGTCAATACGACAACGATATTTATGCCCAGTACCATAAAATCATGGCGTGGCTGGGGACCTGGCCTGCCGATATGAACGCGCTTCTTGAGTGTTCAATGGAAATCGGCCAGATGAACTTCAAAGTGATGAGCATTCTGGATGCAGGCGAAACCGGTAAATACGGTCACCCGACGCCAACCCAGGTCAACGTCAAAGCGACGGCGGGTAAATGCATTCTGATTTCCGGTCACGATCTCAAAGATCTCTACAACCTGCTGGAACAGACCGAAGGCACGGGCGTTAATGTCTACACCCACGGCGAAATGCTGCCTGCGCATGGCTACCCGGAGCTGCGTAAATTCAAGCATCTGGTCGGTAACTACGGCAGCGGCTGGCAGAATCAGCAAGTGGAGTTCGCTCGTTTCCCTGGCCCCATCGTGATGACCTCGAACTGCATCATCGACCCAACCGTAGGCGCTTATGACGATCGTATCTGGACCCGCAGCATTGTTGGCTGGCCTGGCGTGCGTCATCTGGACGGTGATGATTTCTCTGCGGTTATCACCCAGGCGCAACAGATGGCAGGCTTCCCGTACAGCGAAATTCCGCACCTTATCACCGTGGGTTTTGGTCGCCAGACGCTGCTTGGCGCTGCTGATACGCTGATTGATCTGGTGAGCCGTGAAAAACTGCGTCATATCTTCCTGCTTGGTGGCTGTGACGGCGCACGCGGCGAGCGCCACTACTTCACCGATTTCGCCACCAGCGTGCCGGATGACTGCCTGATCCTGACCCTCGCCTGTGGTAAATATCGCTTTAACAAACTTGAGTTTGGCGATATCGAAGGTCTGCCGCGTCTGGTAGATGCAGGTCAATGTAACGATGCTTACTCAGCGATTATTCTGGCTGTCACTCTGGCAGAGAAACTGGGCTGCGGTGTCAACGATCTGCCGCTGTCGCTGGTGCTCTCCTGGTTTGAACAGAAAGCGATCGTCATTCTGCTGACGCTGCTTTCTCTGGGCGTGAAAAATATCGTCACCGGCCCGACTGCACCTGGTTTCCTGACACCAGACCTGCTGGCGGTGCTGAACGAGAAATTCGGCCTGCGTTCTATCACCACTGTTGAAGAAGACATGAAGCAACTGTTGAGCGCGTAAGGAGTTTGTCGATGACGATGCCAACGAATCAATGCCCGTGGCGGATGCAGGTTCATCACATTACGCAAGAAACGCCGGATGTGTGGACGATTTCCCTGATTTGCCACGATTACTACCCATATCGCGCCGGGCAATATGCACTCGTCAGCGTGCGAAACTCAGCGGAAACGCTGCGTGCTTACACCATTTCCTCCACGCCAGGCGTGAGTGAATATATCACCCTGACCGTGCGGCGGATTGATGACGGTGTCGGCTCCCAGTGGCTGACGCGCGATGTAAAACGCGGTGATTATCTCTGGCTTTCGGACGCGATGGGGGAATTTACCTGCGACGATAAAGCAGAAGATAAATTCCTGTTGCTGGCGGCAGGCTGCGGCGTCACGCCGATTATGTCGATGCGTCGCTGGCTTGCGAAGAACCGTCCACAGGCCGATGTGCGGGTGATCTACAACGTGCGTACGCCGCAGGATGTTATTTTCGCCGATGAGTGGCGTAACTATCCGGTAACGCTGGTGGCAGAAAATAACGTTACCGAAGGCTTTATCGCTGGTCGTCTCACTCGCGAACTGCTGGCAGGTGTACCTGACTTAGCTTCACGTACCGTGATGACCTGCGGCCCGGCTCCGTATATGGATTGGGTAGAGCAGGAAGTGAAAGCGCTCGGCGTGACGCGTTTCTTTAAAGAGAAATTCTTCACCCCAGTAGCAGAAGCGGCGACCAGCGGTCTGAAATTCACCAAACTGCAACCGGCACGAGAATTTTACGCCCCGGTTGGCACCACGCTACTGGAGGCGCTGGAAAGCAATAACGTTCCGGTTGTCGCTGCCTGCCGTGCGGGTGTTTGCGGCTGCTGTAAGACAAAAGTGGTTTCCGGTGAATATACGGTGAGCAGTACAATGACGCTGACCGACGCCGAAATCGCTGAAGGTTACGTACTGGCCTGCTCCTGCCATCCGCAGGGGGATTTGGTTCTCGCATAATCGCCTTATGCCCGATGATATTCCTTTCATCGGGCTATTTAACCGTTAGTGCCTCCTTTCTCTCCCATCCCTTCCCCCTCCGTCAGATGAACTAAACTTGTTACCGTTATCACATTCAGGAGATGGAGAACCATGAAACAAACGGTTGCAGCTTATATCGCCAAAACACTCGAATCGGCAGGGGTGAAACGCATCTGGGGAGTCACAGGCGACTCTCTGAACGGTCTTAGTGACAGTCTTAATCGCATGGGCACCATCGAGTGGATGTCCACCCGCCACGAAGAAGTGGCGGCCTTTGCCGCTGGCGCTGAAGCACAACTTAGCGGAGAACTGGCGGTCTGCGCCGGATCGTGCGGCCCCGGCAACCTGCACTTAATCAACGGCCTGTTCGATTGCCACCGCAATCACGTTCCGGTACTGGCGATTGCCGCTCATATTCCCTCCAGCGAAATTGGCAGCGGCTATTTCCAGGAAACCCACCCACAAGAGCTATTCCGCGAATGTAGTCACTATTGCGAGCTGGTTTCCAGCCCGGAGCAGATCCCACAAGTACTGGCGATTGCCATGCGCAAAGCGGTGCTTAACCGTGGCGTTTCGGTTGTCGTGTTACCAGGCGACGTGGCGTTAAAACCTGCGCCAGAAGGGGCAACCACGCACTGGTATCATGCGCCACAACCAGTCGTGACGCCGGAAGAAGAAGAGTTACGCAAACTGGCGCAACTGCTGCGTTATTCCAGCAATATCGCCCTGATGTGTGGCAGCGGCTGCGCGGGGGCGCATAAAGAGTTAGTTGAGTTTGCCGGGAAAATTAAAGCGCCTATTGTTCATGCCCTGCGCGGTAAAGAACATGTCGAATACGATAATCCGTATGATGTTGGAATGACCGGGTTAATCGGCTTCTCGTCAGGTTTCCATACCATGATGAACGCCGACACGTTAGTGCTACTCGGCACGCAATTTCCCTACCGCGCCTTCTACCCGACCGATGCCAAAATCATTCAGATTGATATCAACCCAGCCAGCATCGGCGCTCACAGCAAGGTGGATATGGCACTGGTCGGCGATATCAAGTCGACTCTGCGTGCATTGCTTCCATTGGTGGAAGAAAAAGCCGATCGCAAGTTTCTGGATAAAGCGCTGGAAGATTACCGCGACGCCCGCAAAGGGCTGGACGATTTAGCTAAACCGAGCGAGAAAGCCATTCACCCGCAATATCTGGCGCAGCAAATTAGTCATTTTGCCGCCGATGACGCTATTTTCACCTGTGACGTTGGTACGCCAACGGTGTGGGCGGCACGTTATCTAAAAATGAACGGCAAGCGTCGCCTGTTAGGTTCGTTTAACCACGGTTCGATGGCTAACGCCATGCCGCAGGCGCTGGGTGCGCAGGCGACAGAGCCAGAACGTCAGGTGGTCGCCATGTGCGGCGATGGCGGTTTTAGCATGTTGATGGGCGATTTCCTCTCAGTAGTGCAGATGAAACTGCCAGTGAAAATTGTCGTCTTTAACAACAGCGTGCTGGGCTTTGTGGCGATGGAGATGAAAGCTGGTGGCTATTTGACTGACGGCACCGAACTACACGACACAAACTTTGCCCGCATTGCCGAAGCGTGCGGCATTACGGGTATCCGTGTAGAAAAAGCGTCTGAAGTTGATGAAGCCCTGCAACGCGCCTTCTCCATCGACGGTCCGGTGCTGGTGGATGTGGTGGTCGCCAAAGAAGAGTTAGCCATTCCACCGCAGATCAAACTCGAACAGGCCAAAGGATTTAGCTTGTATATGTTGCGCGCAATCATCAGCGGACGCGGCGATGAAGTGATCGAACTGGCGAAAACGAACTGGCTAAGGTAAAAAGGGTGGCATTTCCCGTCATAATAAGGACATGCCATGATTGATTTACGCAGTGATACCGTTACCCGACCGAGCCGCGCCATGCTCGAAGCGATGATGGCCGCCCCGGTTGGGGACGACGTTTACGGAGACGACCCTACCGTTAATGCTCTGCAGGACTATGCAGCAGAGCTTTCCGGTAAAGAAGCCGCCATTTTTCTGCCTACCGGCACTCAGGCCAACCTGGTCGCTCTGCTCAGTCACTGCGAACGTGGCGAAGAGTATATTGTCGGTCAGGCCGCGCATAACTATCTGTTTGAAGCCGGTGGCGCAGCGGTGCTGGGCAGTATTCAGCCGCAACCCATCGACGCGGCTGCCGACGGCACGCTACCGCTGGATAAAGTGGCGATGAAAATCAAACCCGACGATATCCATTTCGCCCGCACCAAATTACTCAGTCTGGAAAACACCCACAACGGCAAAGTGCTGCCGCGTGAATACCTGAAAGAAGCATGGGAATTTACCCGCGAGCGCAATCTGGCGCTGCATGTTGACGGTGCGCGCATCTTTAATGCCGTGGTGGCTTACGGCTGCGAACTGAAAGAGATCACGCAATATTGTGATTCGTTCACCATTTGCCTGTCGAAAGGTCTTGGGACGCCAGTCGGTTCATTACTCGTCGGTAATCGTGATTACATTAAACGTGCCATCCGCTGGCGGAAAATGGCCGGTGGCGGGATGCGTCAGTCCGGGATTCTGGCTGCCGCCGGGATGTATGCCCTGAAAAATAACGTCGCACGGTTGCAGGAAGATCACGACAACGCCGCCTGGATGGCGGAGCAACTGCGTGAAGCAGGCGCGGATGTGATGCGTCAGGACACTAATATGCTGTTTGTTCGCGTCGGGGAAGAAAATGCTGCCGCGTTAGGCGAATACATGAAAGCGAGAAACGTGCTGATTAACGCCTCGCCGATTGTCCGCCTGGTGACGCATCTTGACGTCTCGCGCGAACAACTGGCGGAAGTCGCCGCCCACTGGCGCGCATTCCTGGCGCGTTAAGGAGAGAGACGTGCCGCAACGCATTTTAGTTCTCGGTGCCAGTGGCTACATTGGTCAGCATCTGGTGCGCACACTCAGCCAGCAAGGGCATCAGATCCTGGCGGCGGCACGTCATGTCGACAGGCTTGCAAAGCTGCAACTGGCAAACGTCAGTTGCCATAAAGTCGATCTCAGCTGGCCGGATAACCTTCCGGCCCTGTTGCAGGATATCGATACCGTCTATTTTCTGGTGCACAGCATGGGCGAAGGCGGCGATTTTATCGCTCAGGAGCGCCAGGTGGCTCTCAACGTCCGCGATGCGCTACGTGAAGTACCAGTTAAGCAATTAATCTTTCTCAGTTCGTTGCAGGCCCCGCCACATGAGCAGTCGGATCATCTGCGTGCTCGTCAGGCTACGGCGGACATTCTTCGTGAAGCGAATGTACCTGTGACCGAACTTCGGGCCGGAATTATCGTTGGCGCAGGTTCAGCGGCGTTCGAAGTCATGCGCGATATGGTCTACAACCTGCCAGTGTTAACGCCGCCACGCTGGGTACGTTCACGCACCACGCCCATCGCGCTGGAAAACTTGCTGCACTATCTGGTGGCGTTGTTAGATCATCCGGCCAGCGAACACCGCATCTTCGAAGCCGCCGGACCAGAGGTGCTCAGCTATCAACAACAGTTTGAACATTATATGGCGGTGAGCGGTAAGCGCCGCTGGTTGATCCCCATCCCCCTCCCCACCCGCTGGATTTCGGTGTGGTTTCTCAATGTGATTACTTCCGTACCGCCCACCACCGCCAGGGCGTTGATTCAGGGGCTGAAACACGATCTGCTGGCGGATGATACCGCGCTACGTGCACTCATCCCACAACGGCTGATCGCTTTCGATGACGCGGTACGTAGCACGTTGAAAGAGGAGGAAAAACTGGTCAACTCCAGCGACTGGGGCTACGACGCTCAGGCCTTTGCCCGCTGGCGACCGGAGTACGGTTATTTTGCCAAACAGGCGGGGTTTACCGTTAAAACGTCCGCCAGCCTTGCTGCTTTATGGCAGGTAGTGAACCAAATCGGCGGTAAAGAGCGTTATTTCTTTGGCAATATTTTGTGGCAGACACGGGCGTTGATGGACCGCGCGATCGGTCATAAGCTGGCGAAAGGCCGCCCGGAGCGCGAATATTTACAGACTGGCGATGCGGTGGATAGCTGGAAAGTGATTGTCGTTGAACCGGAAAAACAACTTACGTTGTTATTTGGCATGAAAGCGCCGGGGCTGGGACGACTGTGTTTTAGCCTGGAAGATAAAGGCGACTATCGTACTATCGATGTCCGCGCTTTCTGGCATCCGCACGGTATGCCGGGGCTGTTTTACTGGTTATTGATGATCCCCGCGCATCTGTTTATTTTTCGCGGAATGGCAAAACAAATCGCCAGACTGGCAGAACAAAGCACAGATTAATCGACAAAACCTGCGTTATTCTTTCATGTTTCCCATTGCATCATGGGGGAAATCACGGAAGAATGCGCACGTTATTTTCTCAACAACAGTGGATTGATATGAAGGTACTGGTTACCGGCGCCACCAGCGGCTTAGGTCGAAACGCGGTAGAGTTTTTATGCCAGAAAGGCATCAGCGTGCGAGCGACCGGTCGCAACGAGGCAATGGGCAAATTGCTGGAAAAAATGGGCGCAGAGTTTGTTCCGGCGGATCTGACCGAGCTGGTTTCATCACAAGCTAAAGTGATGCTCGCGGGCATTGATACGCTGTGGCACTGCTCCAGCTTTACCTCACCCTGGGGGACACAACAGGCTTTCGATCTGGCTAACGTTCGCGCCACTCGCCGCCTGGGTGAATGGGCTGTCGCCTGGGGTGTGCGTAACTTTATTCATATCTCTTCCCCCTCCCTGTACTTCGATTATCACCACCATCGCGATATTAAAGAAGATTTTCGCCCTCACCGCTTCGCCAACGAGTTTGCCCGCAGCAAAGCAGCCAGCGAAGAAGTGATCAATATGCTTTCGCAGGCGAATCCACAAACGCGCTTTACTATTCTGCGCCCACAAAGTCTGTTCGGACCGCACGATAAAGTCTTTATTCCCCGTCTGGCGCATATGATGCACCACTACGGCAGTATTCTGTTACCGCATGGCGGCAGTGCGCTGGTCGATATGACCTACTATGAAAATGCCGTGCACGCAATGTGGCTGGCAAGCCAGGAAGCCTGCGATAAGCTACCTTCCGGGCGTGTGTACAACATCACCAACGGCGAGCATCGCACACTGCGCAGCATCGTGCAGAAGCTGATCGACGAGTTGAATATTGACTGTCGTATTCGTTCCGTCCCCTACCCGATGCTGGATATGATCGCCCGCAGCATGGAGCGTTTAGGCCGCAAGTCAGCAAAAGAGCCGCCGCTGACCCACTACGGCGTCTCCAAGTTGAATTTTGACTTTACGCTGGATATTACGCGTGCGCAGGAAGAGTTAGGTTATCAGCCGGTCATCACCCTGGATGAAGGTATCGAGAAAACTGCCGCCTGGCTACGCGACCACGGAAAACTGCCGCGCTAATCCTGCCCGTATTTCTCCAGCAATGCTTCGGCAATCGCCTTAGTTTCTGCATCCGCTTCGCCGTTATATAACGTCGGGCGGAAATGCATCTGGAATGCCATAATCACGCGCCGCTGCTCGCGCGGTGTCATATCAGGTTTAACGTCATAACCGTAGCGCGCCAAAAGCTCCAGCAATGACGCGGTATCTACCGGTGTGTGCGGCGCGCGCCCGGCAAGGTAAAAGTTAACCCGCTGCGCATCCGGCCAGGCACCAATCCCCTGCTGCGCCAGTTGCTGCCAGGGAAATAATGGCCCCGGATCGTCTTTGCGCTGCGGTGCGATATCCGCATGTGCCACTACGTTTTCCGGCTTGATGTGATAACGGGCAATAATATCTTTCGCCAGTGGAATAAGCGCCTGAATCTGTGCCGGTTCAAACGGGGCAAAATATTTCACTCCGGCCGATTTTTGCCAGCCACGGTTTTCCAGCTCAATGCCAATAGAGGTGTCGTTAAGGCGCGTTGCCCCGCGCCAGGCGCTAATCCCCGCATGCCAGGCCAGTTCTTGTTCCGGCACCAGTTGCCAGATGCGCGGTTTACCGTTGTATCGCGGTGGTACCGCAGGGACCAGATAATGCGAGCTGACCTGCTTATCGGTCAGTGTCGCCAGCGAGCTATCAAAATCATCTGCGGTGTAGTGGATCACCAGCACTTTAATGCGCGGATACGCCGCCTGCGCCTGGCGTCGGGTATCAAGCTGATATCCCTCTTTCTCGACAATGCCTTTTTCGCCTGCACACCCTGCCAATAACAGAGCGGCAGCGACCAGCCAGAAGACTCTTCTCATCGACGCGTTTTCACCGCCGTACCGCTGACGCTAACCATCAGCATACTGCCGTTTTGCCCGACCGTTTCGTAGTCGATATCAATACCGACGACGGCATCGGCCCCCAGCGCCCGCGCCTGGGAGCCTAATTCCTCAAAGGCGATCTCCCGTGCTTTACGCAGTTCTTTTTCATACGCACCGGAACGTCCGCCAACGATATCGCGGATACCGGCAAAGAAATCACGGAAAATATTGGCACCTAAAATCGCTTCGCCGGTCACCACACCGCAATATTCAACGATGGTCTGGCCTTCCAGAGTTGGGGTTGTAGAAAATTGCATGATCGATCTCCTTGTTTGCTAAGCCTTCGATCTCAAAAGCATTATCAGACTGATACGCTATTATTGAAAGGATATCATTATTATCGTAGAACGCTTTCAGAGCGATCGCTTATAAGGAAATCATTATGCGCTACAGCAAATTGACAATGCTTATCCCCTGCGCACTGCTCCTCAGTGCCTGCACCACAGTCACTCCAGCTTATAAAGATAACGGCACACGCAGTGGTCCTTGCGTTGAAGGAGGCCCGGATAACGTGGCCCAGCAATTTTATGACTACCGCATTTTGCACCGCAGCAACGACATCACCGCCTTGCGCCCTTATCTGAGCGACAAACTGGCGACACTGCTTAGCGATGCCTCCCGGGATAATAACCATCGGGAACTACTGACCAACGATCCATTCTCCAGTCGAACCACCTTGCCAGATAGCGCCCACGTTGCCAGTGCATCGACTATCCCTAATCGTGATGCCCGTAACATTCCATTGCGCGTGGATCTCAAACAGGGTGACCAGGGTTGGCAGGATGAAGTGTTAATGATTCAGGAAGGCCAGTGTTGGGTCATCGACGATGTGCGTTACTTAGGCGGTAGCGTTCATGCCACGGCGGGTACGCTCCGTCAGTCCATCGAGAATCGCTAACGCCTTGATCAACCAATAAACCCCGTAAATTGTCCGGCATTTCGTGAGGAATGCCGACATTTATGCTCGCCGACCACCGCCCCCGTTATTTTGTGCTATGTTTATTGAATAATGCGCTTTGCTTTTAACTTTTAAAGCAGAAATATTGCATAATTATTCTGTCAAAGGTACTATCTTCGACCTCAATAGCTATCAGACTGCCAGTATACGAGTGTCAATGAGTATTCAATTAAACGGCATTAATTGCTTCTACGGCGCGCATCAGGCGCTGTTCGATATCACGCTGGATTGCCCACAGGGCGAAACGCTGGTGTTACTTGGCCCCAGCGGCGCGGGTAAAAGCTCGCTGCTGCGTGTACTCAATCTGCTTGAGATGCCGCGCTCCGGTACGCTCAACATTGCAGGCAACCATTTCGATTTCACCAAAACACCCTCTGACAAAGCGATTCGCGATTTGCGTCGTAACGTTGGCATGGTGTTTCAGCAATACAACCTGTGGCCGCATCTGACCGTGCAGCAAAACCTGATTGAAGCGCCCTGCCGTGTACTGGGGTTGAGTAAAGATCAGGCGCTGGCCCGTGCAGAAAAACTGCTGGAACGTCTGCGTCTCAAACCTTATAGCGATCGTTACCCGCTGCATCTTTCTGGTGGTCAGCAGCAGCGTGTTGCTATTGCCCGTGCGTTGATGATGGAACCGCAGGTACTGCTGTTCGATGAACCGACCGCCGCACTGGACCCGGAAATTACGGCACAAATCGTCAGCATCATTCGTGAGCTGGCAGAAACGAATATTACCCAGGTGATCGTCACCCACGAAGTTGAAGTGGCGCGTAAAACCGCCAGCCGAGTGGTGTATATGGAAAATGGTCATATCGTAGAACAAGGCGACGCGAGCTGCTTTACCGAGCCGCAAACCGAAGCATTTAAAAACTATCTCTCTCACTAAGATTCGGGATAACAACAATGAAAAAAGTTCTGATTGCCGCGTTAATTGCAGGTTTTAGTCTTTCCGCCACAGCTGCCGAAACCATTCGTTTTGCTACCGAAGCCTCCTATCCTCCGTTTGAATCGATTGATGCAAACAACCAGATCGTTGGTTTTGACGTCGACCTGGCACAAGCGCTGTGTAAAGAGATTGATGCAACCTGCACTTTCTCTAACCAGGCGTTTGACAGCCTGATCCCAAGCCTGAAATTCCGTCGCGTAGAAGCCGTGATGGCGGGCATGGATATCACTCCGGAGCGTGAAAAGCAGGTGCTGTTTACCACCCCGTACTATGACAACTCTGCCCTGTTTGTGGGTCAGCAAGGCAAATACACCAGTGTTGATCAGCTGAAAGGCAAAAAAGTCGGCGTACAAAACGGGACGACACACCAGAAATTCATTATGGATAAGCACCCGGACATCACTACCGTTCCGTATGACAGCTACCAGAACGCAAAACTGGATCTGCAAAACGGGCGTATCGACGGCGTCTTCGGTGACACCGCAGTGGTCACTGAGTGGCTGAAAGATAACCCGAAACTGGCGGCGGTGGGCGACAAAGTGACCGATAAAGATTACTTCGGCACTGGCCTCGGCATCGCGGTACGTCAGGGCAACACTGAGCTGCAGCAGAAACTCAACACTGCGCTGGAAAAAGTGAAGAAAGATGGCACTTACGAAACCATCTACAACAAATGGTTCCAGAAGTAATTCCTGATGAATGAATTTTTTCCTTTAGCAAGCGCCGCCGGGATGACCGTCGGCCTTGCCGTTTGTGCATTGATTGTCGGGCTGGCGCTGGCGATGTTCTTTGCGGTATGGGAGTCGGCAAAATGGCGTCCTGTCGCGTGGGCAGGTTCAGCGCTGGTAACCATTCTGCGTGGCCTGCCAGAAATTCTGGTGGTGCTGTTTATCTATTTTGGCTCCTCGCAGCTGCTGCTGACGCTTTCGGATGGCTTCACTATCAATCTTGGGATTGTAGAGATCCCGGTGCAGATGCAGATTGAAAACTTCGACGTGAGTCCGTTCCTCTGCGGGGCGATCGCGCTTTCTCTGCTGTATGCCGCTTACGCATCGCAGACCCTGCGCGGCGCGTTGAAAGCGGTGCCGATGGGTCAGTGGGAATCCGGCCAGGCGCTGGGGCTGTCGAAATCGGCTATCTTTTTCCGTCTGGTGATGCCGCAGATGTGGCGTCATGCGCTGCCTGGCCTCGGTAACCAGTGGCTGGTGCTGCTCAAAGATACCGCGCTGGTCAGTTTGATTAGTGTGAATGATTTAATGCTACAAACCAAAAGCATTGCTACTCGTACCCAGGAACCATTTACCTGGTACATTGTGGCGGCGGCGATTTACCTGGTGATCACCCTGCTCAGTCAGTACATTCTCAAACGCATTGACCTGCGCGCGACACGTTTTGAGCGGAGGCCCAGCTAATGTTTGAGTATTTACCCGAACTGATGAAAGGGCTGCACACCAGCCTGACGCTAACCGTTGCCTCGCTGATTGTGGCACTGATTCTGGCATTGATTTTTACCATCATCCTGACGCTGAAAACGCCGGTGCTGGTGTGGCTGGTGCGGGGTTATATCACGCTGTTTACCGGTACGCCGCTGCTGGTGCAGATCTTCCTGATTTATTACGGGCCGGGCCAGTTTCCGACGTTGCAGGAGTATCCGGCACTGTGGCATTTGCTGTCAGAACCGTGGTTATGTGCGCTGATTGCGTTGTCGTTGAATAGTGCGGCGTATACCACGCAGCTGTTTTACGGTGCAATTCGTGCGATCCCGGAAGGTCAGTGGCAGTCCTGTAGCGCCCTGGGAATGAGCAAAAAAGATACGCTGGCGATCCTGCTGCCGTATGCCTTTAAACGCTCGCTCTCTTCTTATTCCAACGAAGTGGTGCTGGTATTCAAAAGTACCTCTCTGGCATACACCATTACGCTGATGGAAGTGATGGGATACAGCCAGTTGTTGTACGGACGCACCTACGATGTAATGGTGTTCGGTGCGGCAGGGATTATTTACCTGGTCGTTAACGGCCTGCTGACGCTGATGATGCGTCTGATCGAGCGCAAAGCGCTGGCATTCGAACGGCGAAATTAATGTGGCTGCGTACATTCGCCGGGGGGTTTTGTAGGTCTGATAAGACGCGCCAGCGTCGCATCAGACATCAGCACGGTGCCTGTGCCGGATGCGGCGGGGACGCCTTATCCGGCCTACATAGTGCATAAATTCTTATAATGAAGACGGACAACCCACTAAATTGTCCGTCTTTTTTATTTCATTTAAATTATTTAATCATGTTTATTGCATATAAATTCACTTGATGGCATTGTTATCCCATGCCGCAGACACGGCCAAAAATCATAAGATTGACAGACGGGAGTTCCATCATGAAAAAGTTAGTTCTTGCCGCTTTACTTGCTTCCTTTACTTTCGGTGCTTCTGCCGCAGAGAAAATCAATTTTGGCGTTTCAGCCACCTATCCACCCTTTGAATCTATAGGTGCTAATAATGAGATTGTCGGCTTTGATATCGATCTGGCAAAAGCCTTGTGCAAACAAATGCAGGCAGAATGTACTTTTACTAATCACGCGTTCGACAGCCTGATCCCGTCCCTGAAATTCAGAAAATATGACGCCGTAATCTCCGGTATGGATATCACCCCGGAGCGTAGCAAACAGGTATCGTTTACCACGCCCTACTATGAAAACTCAGCCGTCGTGATTGCCAAAAAAGATACCTACAAAACGTTTGCCGATCTGAAAGGCAAACGTATTGGGATGGAAAACGGCACCACGCACCAGAAATATATTCAGGATCAGCACCCGGAAGTGAAAACTGTCTCCTATGACAGTTATCAGAATGCCTTTATCGATCTGAAAAATGGTCGTATTGATGGGGTATTTGGTGACACAGCGGTGGTTAATGAATGGCTGAAAACCAACCCGCAACTGGGCGTTGCGACTGAAAAAGTGACCGATCCGCAATACTTCGGCACCGGCCTGGGTATCGCTGTACGTCCGGATAACAAAGCTCTGCTGGAAAAACTGAATAACGCGCTGGCAGCAATTAAAGCTGACGGTACATATCAGAAAATCAATGACCAGTGGTTCCCGCAGTAAGATTCAGAAAGCCGCAACCGCGGCTTGAGACTGATGACAAAGGTAAAATTGCCTGATGCGCTACGCTTATCAGGCCTACATGGCCCATGCAATGTATTGAATTTGCACGCTTTTGTAGGCCGGATAAGGCGTTTACGCCGCATCCGGCATAAACAACGCGCACTTTGTCAGCAATCTGAAGCCGCACCTGCGGCTTTTTTATTGCTTCACCAGCAGCGTCAGCACTTCATAGTGCGCGGTGTGCGGGAACATATCAAAAAGCTGTACCCGTTCGATGCGGTAACCAGGCAGTTCTCGGACATCTTTCGCCATGGTTTGGGCGTTACAGCTGGAGTAGATGATAAAACGCGGTGCCATCGTTGAGAGATAATCACACAGCGGTTTACCAATGCCGCGGCGCGGCGGGTTAACCAGCACCAGCTCCGGCACCTCCCCCTGAGCAGTGGCAAACTGAGTGGAGTCCAGCGCCTGAAATTGCAAACGCGTTAAGCCCAGTTCAGCGGCTGACTGCTTTGCACAGGCAATGGCCTCTGGCGCAATTTCGATCCCGGTTAACTGCATGTCAGGCGTCGCGCAGTGTAAACCAAAGCCCCCCACACCGCAGAACAGATCCCACATATGTTTAACCGGCAGCTGTCGTACCCAGTCGCGCGCGGTGGCGTACAACTGGCTGGCGACCGCCGGATTAGTCTGGAAGAAACTTTGCGGACGGATCCACAGCGGTACGTCATTAAAACGCTCCGCCAGTGCCTGTTGTTCGGTCAGGTAG
>ERZ1036420.557-NODE-557-length-19789-cov-4.706699_pt1 | contig 19789 bp, 16 predicted proteins | sample MGYA00514220_ERZ1036420 | MGnify/ENA primary metagenome ERZ1036420 (study PRJEB33795, sample SAMN09464938) | human gut metagenome | host: Homo sapiens | place: USA: Stanford, California | collected 2016-10 | study: EMG produced TPA metagenomics assembly of the...
AAAAAACGAAAATCGATAGGTTTAGTTGGGAAACACATTCATGCGTTTGTCGTGGTTTACTTCACATTCGCACTTGCAGAAATGATGAATAGAATTTGAAATTGCTGAATTGTATGAACTCAATAAAAATATTAAGTTTAGGATATAGGTAAAAATCATTGACAAGATATGTATAGCGGAGTATCATTATTGTAAGTTCAAAACATAGATGTCTTCATGCAGTAAAAATGAAGTGGATTGAAAAAGGATTTAGGTGAAGGTAGGGCTGAAAGGTATGGCAACAGAAAGGTTTGTCATACCTTTTGTGCTATAAAGAATGAGGTGAAGTATGCGGGAATATGTTTCGCATTATCGGGAAGAAGACGATACTTATCAAAACAATAGCGAACATCAGAAGAATGTCGCGGATCTTTGTATGCAGTATTGTTCGGTTGTCCCTCTGAAAAAAATGGCATATATCATTGGGTTGAACCATGACGATGGAAAAAATACCATGGAAGTATGGCAGCCATATTTTATCGATAAGGTTCAAAAGAAGATACATGAAAAAGGGGAAAAATTGGATCACTCGACGCTGGGCGGTTTGGTAATTGCGTCTTATGAGCCAAAAAGTATGTTTGCGGAAATGGCTGCGCTTGTTGTATTTATGCATCATGGGATGGCGGATTGTGTGTCTGTTTCTGATGGCAGTTCACTGCTTCTTAAAAGAGAACAAAAATATAAGCCTAAGGAGATTTATGAAAACAGAGCAATCTGTGAGCTGGAAATGCAAAAAGAATATGAGAAGCGTGCATTATCCCGGGTGGATTTTTCTTTGCTTTGTCGGGAAGCCAGGAGGGACTTTGGGGAGGTCGTAAAAAAGATCCAGGCTTTGCCCAAGAGCGGGGATGGAAAGAAATTATATGGAAACCGAGATTTTTATCTGGGGCTGTGTGAACGTCTTTTATTGTCTGTTTTGGCGGACAGTGATGTGAGAGATACTGTGGATTTTACAGAAAATAGAGTCACAGATACTAGTATGTCAGAGGAAGAAATAAAGAAAATCTGGGAACGTGGATTGCGCAATCTGGAAGAAAAGCTGCAGAGAATGCAGAGCAGTAATGAGAACAAATCGGTATTGAATACAGCACGTGAAGAGATTTCGGAAAGATGCAAAGAAGCAGCTTATTTCACCGGAAAAAGATTTCGTTTGGCAGTTCCAACTGGAGCGGGAAAAACGTTAAGCGCACTGCGTTTCGCGTTGAAACGGGCGTTGCTGACCGGTAAGCGACACATTTTTTATATCGCCCCTTTTCGAAGTGTTTTGGAACAAAATGCTGATGAAATTCGTAGGGCGGTGGGAAATGCGGAATGGGTATTGGAGCATCACAGTGATGTTGTTATTGAAGATGAAATAAAAAACGCTGAATATGAGCGATATATTGAGAACTGGGATGAAATTCCGATCATAGCTACCACGGCAGTACAGTTTTTTGATTCGATCTTCAAAGCAAAGAAACAGAACCTTCGGCGTTTTCACAGCTTATGCAACAGTATCATAATTTTTGATGAAGTACAGGCATTGCCAATAAAAGTAATGGGACTGTTTCATCTGGCAGTGAATTTTTTGACTGAGATTGGGGAGTCGGATGTGGTTTTGTGTACGGCAACACAGCCGCCCTTTGAAGAAATTGCTGAAAATCGCATGCTTCCGACAGAATGGATGACAGAACAATTGTCTGTGTATGAACCCAGGTTTCGCCGTGTGGAGTACCATGATTGTACGGATGTTGGCAAAAGAAGTTTCAATATAGAAGAGGCAGCAGAATTCGCAGCTGAAATTGCAGAAAAAACTGCACAGGTGTTGATTGTATTCAATACCAAAGGAGCGGCGAGGCAGGTGTTTGATGCTTTACAGGACAGAACAGAAGCAAGGCTGTACTATCTGAGTACAGATATGTGTGCGGAGCATCGTCGTGATAAACTGGCGGAAATAGAACGTGCCCTGGAAAACAGGGAAAGAGTGATCTGTGTCAGTACACAGCTGGTAGAAGCAGGCGTTGATTTTTCCTTTCAGTCGGTGATTCGTTCCATGGCGGGATTGGATAACCTGATTCAGTGTGCAGGAAGATGTAATCGCCATGGAAGTGAAGACGGGACAATTGGAAATGTGTATTTGATTCGAATGAATTCCGACGTGGAAAAGTTAAATTCTCTGCCCGAAATTCGGCAGGCGCAGGATGCTATGGAGAAAATATTGAGAGTTTACCATGACACTCCGGAACTTTTCGATGGACGTCTGGATTCGGAAAAAGCGATTGCCAGCTATTATCGCGAATATTATTATGGGAAGGATGCAGAAGAGAGATATCCTGTAAATGTTGAGAATGTTCGCACAGATATCGTGGAGCTTCTTTCGGACAATAGAAAATTTGCATCGAAAACGAAGAATGTTTTTTTAAAACAAGCATTTCAGACAGCGGGAGAGAATTTTTCATTGATTGAAAGTAAGCCGGGGATCGATGTGATCGTAACATACAAGAATGCGCTGAAGTTGACAGATGACTATGTGAAAATGACAGACAGTATGTCAAAACGAAGAATGCTTCGAATGCTGCAGAGATTTACCGTGAATATATCAGAAAGTACGTTAAAAAAGATGGGGAATGATGCGGTCTACAGGAAAGGAGAGGAACTGCTTCTTTTGGACAGCAGATATTATAACGAGGTTACAGGCGTTCAGACTGAGGCTGGGGAAATGACGTTTTTGGATTATTAGAGGAGGAAAAAAGTGGAGCATAAAAATTTCAGAAATACGGTAGAATTTCAAGTGAGCGGAGACTACGCATTGTTTTCTGATCCTGTTACGCGTGTGGGAGGAGAGAAATTTTCTTATCCGATTCCGACTTACGAAGCACTCAAAGGAATTCTTCACAGCATCCTGTGGAAGCCGACAATTATATGGATTGTTGATGAAGTGCGTGTAATGAAGCCGATACAGACGGAGACAAAAGCAGTGCGTCCGGTTATTTACAGTGGGGGAAACGACTTGTCTTATTATACTTATCTGAAAGACGTCTCTTATCAAGTTCGTGCTCATTTTGTCTGGAATCTGAATCGTCCGGAATTTGAGCATGATCGAAATGAAAATAAATACCATAATATGGCAAAAAGAATGATTGCCCGCGGTGGCCGGAGAGACATTTTTCTTGGTACCAGGGAATGTCAGGGATACGTGGAGCCATGTGTATTCGGGGCAGGAAAGGGGGCGTATGATGAGGCTCCCGGAGAGTTGGATTTCGGATTTATGTACCATGGAATCACCTATGCGGATGAAGCGGAGCTCGAAGAAGATAAAGGGCAGATGACTGTGCGGTTCTGGAGACCTAAGATGGAGAAAGGTTATATCAGATTCTGTCCGCCGGCAGAGTGTCCTGAAAAAAGGCATATTCACACAATGGAAATAAAAAAATTTCCTGCCGGACGTTTTAGCGGAAGTGAAGAATTTCAGGAAGGAGGAGAGGAATGAGCTGGGTTACAGAATTATATGATCTGTATGATAGAAATGCAGAACAGGCAGGAATTATCACCGAAAACAATCCTGTTCTGCTGCCCGTTTATCATACGACAGTAACGGCGCAGATTGAGGTGACATTGGATTACCAGGGAAATTTTCTGAAAGCGGTACGGATTCCGGAAGAAGAAAAAAGTACGGTGATTCCCGTAACAGATAAATCATCCAGCAGAACAAACACTCCGGCCCCTAATCCGCTGTGCGATAATCTGAAGTATCTTGCAGGAGATTATATGCAGTATGTTCCGGGAAAAGATTACAGCAAAAATCACACAATGTATCTCGAAGAATTGGAGAAATGGCTACAGTCTCCTTACAGTCATGAAAAAGTGGAGGCAATTTATCGGTATCTTTGCAAAAAAACACTTATGAAAGACTTGATTGATGCAGGAGTTATGGAAACGGATGATAATGGAAAAGTCGATTTGAAAAAGAAAATTCAGAATGTTTTCCAGGCAGATGCATTTGTAAGATTTCGTGTGGAAACGAATGGCTTGATGGAGGAAAGTGCGCTGGAGGATTATTCTGGAAAATTTTTTGCAGAGTGTTGGAAGGATCGTACGCTTCAGGAACAATACATCCGTTACTGTCGTTCCAGTCAGGAGATGAAAGAGTTGTCGTACTTATCGGGGCAGTATACGGGGATTTCGTATCTGCATCCGAAAAAGATCAGAAACGAAAGCGACGGAGCGAAGTTGATTTCTTCTAATGATAATGATGGTTTTACCTTTCGAGGTCGGTTCCGGAACAAAGAAGAAGCATTTGCCATAGGGTATGAGGATTCACAGAAAGTACACAATGCACTGAAATGGATCATCCGAAAGCAGGGAGTTTATTATGACGGAATGTATCTGGTGACGTGGGAATCAAATTTACAGCCCTTGCCGGACTGGCAGGCGGATTCAGATACTATTTCCGTTTTCGGCAGAGAAGATGGCTGGGAAGAGGGCAGTGTGGAAGACGAGTGGGAAAAAGAAGAGGCAGAGGAAGAACAGGAAAACGAAAGGAAGGACACAGGAGAGGCGGATGCCGCACGATTTTACCGTGCCATCCAGGGCTATGAAAAAAATCTTGATCTTTCGTCACGGACGATGATCATGGCTCTGGATGCCGCCACAACAGGAAGACTGGCATTGATGGAGTTTAAAGAATACAGTTCTTCCAGATATCTGGAAAGTCTGAAAAACTGGTATCATAGCTGTGAGTGGATTCATCCCAAAAAGGGAAAAAAGGGACGGTATTTTTTTAAAGGGATGGTTGGTATCCGGGATGCAGCTGAGCTCCTGTATGGGACAGAACAGACAGAATATTTTTCTTTGAAAGGCCGGGAAAACATGTATAAGGAAGTGGCAAAACGGTGGATGCCTTGTATTCTGGAAAACCGGGAAGTTCCCCAGGATATGGTTAATCTGGCGGTAAGACGGGCTTCCTCACCGGTGTCCTTTGAAAGTACTTTTTTGTGGAAGAGAGTTTTGGCATTGGCGTGTTCTCTTGTAAGGCAGCAGTATTTAAGAAGATATAAGGAGGAGTGGAGTATGGCATTGAATGAAAACAGGCAGGAAAGAGAGTATCTGTACGGACGCTTACTGGCACTTGCGGACAGAATTGAATATCGGACTTATGACAAGGAAGAGGAACGTGAGACAAATGCGAGACGTTATATGAATGCTTTTTCGCAGCATCCGTATCGTACTTGGAAGATTATCGAGGAAAAGCTTTCACCATATTTCAGTCAGTTAAGGATTACAGAAAGATTAAAATATAAAGGAATGATGGACAGTATCTTCGAGCTGTTTCGGGAAGGAGAGTTTGAGAACGACAATCCGCTGACAGGTTTGTATCTGCTCGGATTTCATAATCAGTCTTATGCATTGAAAAATAGTAATGAAACGAATAAGGAGGAAGAAGCATGAGCGAATTAAGAGGGAAAATTGATTTTTTGTTATTGGTAACAGCAGAAAATGCTAATCCGAATGGAGATCCTTTGAATGGAAACCGACCAAGAGAAGATTTTGAAGGGCGGGGAGAAATTTCAGATGTGTGTATCAAACGAAAGATCAGAAATCGTTGGCAGGATATGGGAAAGAAGATTTTTGTACAGTCAGATGAGCGAAGTGATGATGGATTCAGAAGTTTAAAAGCACGTGCAGATGGCTGTGAGGAACTTCAGGCTGAGATAAAAAAAGGGAAGAAAGCGGACCGTGATCTGTGCGCGCAGATTGCCTGCAGGGAATGGATGGATGTGCGCAGTTTTGGACAGGTATTTGCGTTCAAGGGAACGGAAGTTTCTATGGGTATCCGGGGTCCGGTTTCTATCCATCAGGCTGTCAGCGTATCTCCGGTAGATATTATTTCTATGCAGATTACAAAAAGTGTTAACAGTGAAGATAAAGATGGAGGAAAAGCATCGGACACAATGGGAACAAAACACAGAATTGGTTTTGGGCTTTATGTGATAAAGGGAAGTGTCAGTGTCCAGCTGGCAGAAAAAACAGGATTTTCCCAGGAAGACGCAGAAGCATTGAAGGAAGCATTGAAAACTCTGTTTGAAAATGATTCGTCTTCTGCAAGACCGGAAGGAAGTATGGAGGTCTGCAAGTTATATTGGTGGCAGCATGAAGAAAAAACTCCGTCGATTTCTACTGCAAAGATTCACAGAAGTATAAAAATTGTGCCGAACAAAGAACAACCGAAAGCATTCGAGGATTATACGATTAGCTATGAAGATCCTGGATGTGTAAAACCGGAGGTATTTGATTTTGTATGACGAAGAAGATTTCCTGCAGCTGTCAGGGATTCAGCACTTTGCATTCTGCAGAAGACAGTGGGCATTGGCTTATATAGAATTACAGTGGGCGGAAAATGTGAGGACGGTAGAAGGAAAACTGCTGCATACGAAGGCTCATGATTCTACAAGTCGGGAAAAGAGGGGAGAGATTCTGATTTCAAGAGCAATGCCGGTTCGTTCCAGAAGCATGGGAGTAAGCGGAGAATGTGATATTGTGGAATTCCACAGGTGTGAAGGAGGAATATCTCTTTATGGGCAGGAAGGAACTTATCGTGTGGTTCCGGTAGAATACAAGCGCGGAGCTCCCAAGACAGATCATACAGATATCTTGCAGCTGACAGCGCAGGCGATGTTCTTGGAAGAGATGCTTTGTTGTGAAATTCCCAGCGGTTATCTGTATTATGGGGAAACAAGGCATCGTGAGAAGGTAGAGTTTACGGAGGCTGTGCGAAAGGAAGTAAAAGAGATGTTTCAAGAGATGCACAGCTATTTTTCCAGGAAGTATACGCCTAAGGTTCGATGGAGCAAAAGCTGTAATGCATGTTCATTGAAAGATATTTGTCTGCCGGCGCTTGGAAGAAACAAATCGGTGAAGGATTATATCGAACAACATTTATTGGATGAGGATGAAAATTGAAACGTTTACTGAATACACTGTACATAACTTCTGCAAACCGTTATCTCTCCCTGGACGGAGAAAATGTGGTTATTTCAGAGAAGAACCAGGAAATCGGTCGTGTGCCGCTTCATAATCTAGAAATGATAGTAACCTTCAGTTACACAGGGGCCAGCCCGGCTTTGATGGGTGCCTGTGCTGCGAGAGGAATTGGATTAGTATTTTTGAGTGCACATGGAAGGTTTCTTGCGCGCGTGACAGGTGAGGTTTACGGAAATGTAACGCTGCGAAAAGAACAGTTTCGCAGAAGTGAAGATGAACAGAAAAGTTTAATGATTGCCAAAAATATGATAGCGGGGAAAATTTATAATTCCAGGTGGGTTCTTGAGCGGGCAGTCAGAGATTATTCGATGAGACTGGATACGGAGAAAATTAAAAAGAAGTCGCGTTTTCTGGCAAATTCTCTTTTAAAAGTTCGTTCCAGCAGTGATGCTTCTGCTCTTCTTGGAATAGAAGGAGAAGCTGCATCGGTTTACTTTTCTGTGTTTGATGACTTGATTTTGCAACAGAAGGATAGTTTTAAATTTACCGGAAGAAATCGAAGACCGCCGACGGACGAAGTAAATGCGATGCTTTCCTTTGCGTACACACTGCTGACTTCTATGTGTGCAAGCGCGTTGGAAACCGTTGGATTGGATCCTTATGTTGGATTTTTCCATAGAGATAAACCGGGAAGAAAATCTCTTGCATTGGATTTGGTAGAAGAGCTGCGTGCAGTTTTGGCGGACCGTTTTGTGCTGACGTTGATTAACAAGAAAATTGTTAATGGTGAGGACTTTTTAAGAAAAGAAAATGGGGCAGTTATCTTGACTGATGAGGCAAGGAAAAGCTTTTTGACTCATTGGCAGAAGAAAAAGCAGGAGCAGATTACCCATCCGTACTTAAATGAAAAGATAGAATGGGGAATGATTCCTTATGTACAGGCAATGCTTCTTGCAAGATATTTGCGAGGTGATCTTGATGAATATCCGCCTTTTTTCTGGAAATAATTGCGTTATGTCTGCGTATAGGAGAGAAAAATGTTAGTATTAATTACGTATGATGTAAATACGGAGACGGCCGCAGGACGGAACAGGCTCCGAAAAGTTGCAAAACAATGTACGAATTATGGGCAGAGAGTCCAGAATTCCGTATTTGAATGTAATTTGGATGCTGCAAAATGCAGGCAGGTCAAAGCTATTTTGGAAGAGATTATCGATAAAGATAAGGACAGTCTCAGGTTTTATTATCTGGGAGAACGCTATAAAGGTAAAGTAGAACACATTGGAGCCAAACCAGGATTCGATGTGACGGAACCGTTACTTTTCTGAAAAGCGGTGTCCTGAGTTAAGATTACCAATTGGTGCGAATGTCAAGCGAACATGAAAATCCAGGGAGATTCGCACCTAATATTTCATGGTTTTATTGCGGAATTTCTTGATTTTTTTTGAGAATTAGAGAGATAGAAGATGAAATTGTATAAATGTACTAAAAATATATTTGGATTTGAGAAAAGAATCAGGAAGTTTTGCTGTCTTCCCTCGGATGAGGGAAGTGGATTGAAGCATTTGGAGCCAATACAGAGGCGGCGCAGGATTCCGTCTTCCCTCGGATGAGGGAAGTGGATTGAAGCGCCTTCAGGTTCTCCGGCTGAGTGACATCATCCGTCTTCCCTCGGATGAGGGAAGTGGATTGAAGCATGACAGACGATGAATGGAACCGTCTGGTGTATAAGTCTTCCCTCGGATGAGGGAAGTGGATTGAAGCATATCACATCCGGAGGGCATCAGCTACAGCTCCGGTCTTCCCTCGGATGAGGGAAGTGGATTGAAGCATAACCCGGATAACCGGAAATATACAAAAAACGGGTCTTCCCTCGGATGAGGGAAGTGGATTGAAGCAACAAAATCGTGAACACGGTCACGACTGTCATGGTCTTCCCTCGGATGAGGGAAGTGGATTGAAGCGCGTCAAGACAGGAAGCCTTTGAGAATATCCGTGTCTTCCCTCGGATGAGGGAAGTGGATTGAAGCTGTATGGTATTTGCTGGTGTTGGCGGCGTTTTTTGTCTTCCCTCGGATGAGGGAAGTGGATTGAAGCAGAGCGCCTGAGAAAAGTCATTCCAAAGATGACGTCTTCCCTCGGATGAGGGAAGTGGATTGAAGTACTCTCTGATGAACTTCACATAACTTTGCATATATGTCTTCCCTCGGATGAGGGAAGTGGATTGAAGAATTTTGGCTTGTAAAGTTATTTTTCAGTCCATTTTGTCTTCCCTCGGATGAGGGAAGTGGATTGAAGAGGGTCGGTGATCCCGTTGTATGCTGCCAGCTCAGACGTCTTCCCTCGGATGAGGGAAGTGGATTGAAGAACGGGTTACAGTGCAGGAAATACGGTTATTTGGGTCTTCCCTCGGATGAGGGAAGTGGATTGAAGTACAACCGCGTAGTTCTTATCTCCCAGACGATATCGTCTTCCCTCGGATGAGGGAAGTGGATTGAAGTTCTCTACTGTTTTTTCAGGTATCGGGACAGGCATGTCTTCCCTCGGATGAGGGAAGTGGATTGAAGTAGACCTGGCAAGCAAGACAGCGTCCGGAATTGCGTCTTCCCTCGGATGAGGGAAGTGGATTGAAGTACACCAGAGTGTACAAAATGGGTCAAATACAATATGTCTTCCCTCGGATGAGGGAAGTGGATTGAAGTACTGCGATCTCCTCCCATTTCAGCATATGTATGTGTGGTCTTCCCTCGGATGAGGGAAGTGGATTGAAGTATCCCCAGTCTTACCACCTACGCCTTGAATCGGCGTCTTCCCTCGGATGAGGGGAGTGGATTGCAGGGAAGGAAGAATAATCGTAGCAACCGGGAAACTGGAATCTTCCTTCATATGATGGAAGTGGCTTGGAACCCCAATATTACCGAAAATTCGTTAATAGATTAAAGTCTTCCTTCGGAGGATAGAAATATGACTGCTGACGTCGTGGCTATGGGTAATATGTTTTCTCTCGGATGAGAGCATTAACGCTGGAAAGCGTAGAAGGAGTATAGGGTGAATGAATTATAAAAAACTACCCATCGGTATTGATGGATTTGAAAAGATCAGAACGAATGATTTTTATTACGTCGATAAAACAATGTTTATAGCGGAGCTTCTGCAAAATTGGGGAGAAGTGAATCTGTTCACTCGTCCCAGACGCTTTGGAAAATCTCTCAATATGAGTATGCTGAAAAGTTTTTTTGAAATAGGCAGTGATAAAACGTTGTTTGAGGGATTGAAAATTACGCAGGAGAAAGCGTTGTGCAAAGAGTATATGGGAAAATTCCCGGTAATATCTATTAGTCTGAAAAGTGTGGATGGTTTGAGCTTCGAAGCAGCGTCTGCGGCACTTCGGACAGTGATTGGAAACGAAGCCGGGCGCTTTCGATTTCTCCTGGAAAGTGATATGCTTGATGAAGAGGATAAAAACGCTTATCGCCGATTGATCAGGGTGGAAATGGAAAGTGAAGCAAGCTATGCAATGTCGGATTCGACGTTGACGGATAGTCTTAAGACTCTTTCTCGGCTTCTGGTCAGACATTATGGGAGGAAGGTCATTTTACTGATTGATGAGTATGATGTTCCATTGGACAAGGCATTTCAGGCAGGATATTATGAGGAAATGGTATCTCTTATCCGTAACTTGTTCAGCAATGCATTGAAGACGAATGATGATCTGCAGTTCTCTGTGCTGACAGGGTGTCTCCGAATTTCAAAGGAAAGTATATTTACCGGATTGAATAATTTGAATGTGATGACTGTGTCTGACCCTTATTTTTGTGACAGTTTCGGATTTACGGACAGTGAAGTGAAGGAGCTGTTGAGCTATTATGGCTTAGAGAACGTTCATGAGACAGTACGAGACTGGTATGATGGTTATCAATTTGGAAATGCATCTGTCTATTGTCCGTGGGATGTTATTAAGTACGTGCAAATTTTGCTGAGGGATAAAGAAGCTGAGCCAGAAAACTATTGGGCGAATACAAGTGAAAATAGCATTGTTCGCCGTCTGCTGAGCAGGGCGGATCAGACTACACGGGACGAGATTGAACAGTTGGTGAATGGCGGAATGATTGTCAAAAGCATCCGGCAGGAGATAACATATAAAGATATTGAAGCGTCCATTGACAATGTATGGAGTGTTCTGTATTCGACGGGATATTTGACATCAAGGGGTCGTCTGCCAGGAAAACGGCTGAGGCTTGTACTTCCTAATCAGGAAGTAAAGGAGTTGTTTATTGAATTAGTAAAAGATTGGTTTCGGGAGACGACCAGAGCAGATTCATCAAGGATCAATAGGTTTTGTGATGCGTTTCCTGCCGGCGATGTTTCAGTGATACAGGAAATGCTGCATGATTATCTATGGGATTCCATCAGTGTGCGTGATGCCGCTGTCAGAATGAACATGAAAGAAAATTTTTATCATGGTATGGTACTTGGACTTCTGCAGAGTCAGGAGAACTGGCTGGTGCAGTCTAATGCAGAGATGGGTGAGGGGTATAGTGACATCTCAATCTGCACGCCTGAAAGGACAGGTATTGTGATAGAATTGAAATATGCGGACGACGGAAAGCTGGAATCAGCTTGTACAAATGCCCTAAAGCAGATAGAAGAACGGAAGTATTCGATTGGACTTGAGCGCAAGGGCATGAAGAAGATTATAAAGTATGGAATGGCATTTTGTGGAAAAGAATGCATGGTGGTTATGGAGTGACCTCCACATCCGCTCTCATTTACAACGTGTGGCTTACAACGTAATTTCAATTGCGAATAGCCGCACGTTTCTTCTTTTGAAGAAAGGCTACGAACCTTGATCCAGTAGAGGAAATTTGTCTGGATTTTGCAGAGAAAATCCTAGGTGACAGTAATCTTTGGATGGGGTATAATAAAGAGCAATAGACTGCTGCGATGTGAAGTATGTGAATCCCTATGGGGAATGTGGCAACAGTAAAAAGTGAACAATAATAATCATCAATACTTAGTAAAAAGTATTCAGTAAAATATAATAAGTAACATGTAATCAGCAAAAAGCAGCAAGTAATAGGAAAGATAGTTTCATGGCAAAGGAGGCGGTGGAGTTGCGTTTTTTTCATGTGGCGGATGTGCATCTTGGAATGGAACCGGATTTGGGTTTTGCGTGGAGTAAGAGACGGCAGGAGGAGATCTGGGACAGTTTCCGCAGGCTGATCGATGCAGCGCGGCGGGAGAAGCCGGAGATGCTTTTGATTGCAGGGGATTTGTTTCACCGTCAGCCGCTTTTGAAAGAACTGAAGGAAGTGAACGCGTTGTTTGCGTCGATTCCGGATACGCAGGTTGTTTTGATGGCGGGGAATCATGATTATCTGAAGAAGGGAAGTTATTATCTGTCTTTTTCCTGGGCGGAGAATGTGACAGGTTTGTTTGGCGAGACCTGTGAGAGAGTGGATTTTCCGAAATTTTCGCTGGCGGTGTATGGATGCAGTTACTACAGCCGTGAGGTGACGGACAATCTCTATGGTGAGGTGCGGCCGTCGGGGGCGATGCAATATCATGTTCTATTGGCGCATGGCGGAGATGACCGGCATAGTCCGTGGAAAAAAGAGGAACTGGCTGCGGCAGGTTTTGACTATATTGCCTGTGGCCATATCCATAAACCGGAGATCCTGATTCCGGACCGGATGGCATATGCCGGGGCGTTGGAGCCGACGACCATGACGCAGACGGGAGAACACGGGTATATAGACGGGATCATCGATTCCCGCGGTACAAGGGTTTCTTTTGTACCTTTTGCGGTCTGCGAGTATGTGGATCTGATCTTACAGGTGGATGAGGATACGACGCAGTTTTCTCTGGAGCAGCAGCTGGCGGGAGAAATGGAACGCCGGGGCGCGAAGAATATTTACCGGGTGACCCTGGAGGGGCTTCGCTGCGAAGCTCTGGAATTTTCCGTAGAACGGCTGATGCAGACCGGAAATGTAGTTCAGGTGACGGACAGGACGAGACCGGCTTATCGAATCGAGCAGCTGAAAAGGGAGTATGCCGGAAGCCTGATCGGGGCTTATGCCGAATATTTTGACGGGGCGGAAGGTGAGTTGGAACAGAAGGCACTGTACTATGGACTGGAAGCGCTGCTGAATGCGAGACAGGAGTAAGTTTGGAAGTAGAAAACAATTTTCAAACGCGCTCAGGAGGCGCGTCAGACGGAGGAAAAAATGAAACTGAAAAAACTGAGCCTTAACAATTTCGGAAGGTTCCGCGGTGAGGTGCTGGAACTGGAAGATGGAATCAATGTGATCTATGGAGAAAATGAAAGCGGAAAGTCCACGGTGCATACGTTTATCCGGAGTATGTTGTTTGGAATGAAGCGTGGCAGAGGCCGTGCGGCGGGGAATGATGTGTACAGCCGCTATGAACCCTGGGAAAATGCGTCCTGGTATCAGGGACGGATGGAATTTACCAGCGGCGGAAAGGAATTCCGGCTGACCCGGAGTTTTGCGAAGGGCGCCGGGGAGGATGAGCTGGTCTGCCTGACAGACGGGGAGATTTTGTCTCTGGAGGACGGGGATCTCTCGGTGCTGCTGGGCGGCATCAGTGAGAATGTTTATGAAAATACGGTCTCTGTCGGTCAGTTGAAAGCGCGGACCGGGGATGCTCTGGCGCAGGAACTGCGCAACTACATGGCAAATTATCAGGGGAGCAGCGACGGCAGCCTGAATGTGGAGGCGGCGCTTACCTCCCTGAAAAAGAAGAGGAAAGAACTGGAGCAGGAAGCGGAGCAGCAGCGAAAGGCCGGAGAGGAAGAGAAAAACCGGATGTACAGCCGCCTTTCTTATCTGGAACAGGACTGCAGGGAAGCGAAAGAAAAGCTGGAGCGGACGATGACCGAACGGAAGAGAGAAATGTTCGGAAATGAGGTTTCCCCCAGGGAGGTGCGGAAACAGCAGGAACGGTTTCTGACCAGAAGAAAATATGGAATTGCTTGCGCGGTCGTTGCGGTATTTCTGGCTGTATTGTCTGTGATGCAGTTTTTCGGTGTTTCTTCTTTGCTTACGCGGCTGGGACTGGGTGTGTCGGTTCTGGCGCTTATATTCATTATCTGTCAGATGTTCCGGTATACCCGGGAAGAAGATGAGGAGATCATCGAGCCGGAGCAGCAGAAGATACGGAAACTGAACTGGAACGTGGAATACCTGGAGAAAGAGACCCGTCAAAAAGAGATCCAATGTCAGAATCTGCGGGAGGAATATGAGGAGTTCTGTGCTTCCTTGACCATACCGGAGGAGCAGCAGGAAAATATCGCGGCGGTGACGCTGGCGATGGAGACTATTGAAAAAATTTCCCGCCAGCAGCAGAGCCGTGTGGGAATCCGCCTGAGACAGAGTATTTCGGAGATTCTTTCCGAACTGACCGACGGAAAATACCGGCAGGTTTCCATGGATGATGATCTGAAGATCGGGATCCATTCGGAAAATTATTATGTTCCGCTGGAGAAGACCAGCCGCGGAACCATGGAGCAGGTATATTTTGCGCTGCGCATGGCGGTGATGGAGATTCTGTGCAGCGAGGAAGAGATGCCGGTGCTGCTGGACGAAACCTTTGCCATGTACGACGAATACCGTTTGGAACGGGCGTTGACCTGGCTGGCGAACAAGAAGCGGCAGGTGGTCATCTTTACCTGTCAGAAGCGTGAAGAACAGACGTTGGACCGGCTGGGGATCCCGTATCATAAGGTGGATCTGTCGGTCGATTTGTAGAGCCTGTAAGGCTGGAAGTTTGGAAGAGATCTTCCAAATCTGCCTTGATGACGTAGCAGGTGCGTCAGATAGAGGAAAAAAGTGAGAATCGCGTAACAATTCCGTTGGCTGAATGGATAAAGATTCATACAAGTGGATGACAAGGAGGCAGAATGTTAAAAATAGGAAGTCACCTTTCTTCATCGAAAGGTTATCTGCATATGGGAAAGGAAGCCGTGTCGATCGGGGCGAATACCTTTCAGTTTTTTACAAGAAATCCAAGAGGGAGCAAAGCGAAGGAGATTGATCCGGAAGATGTAAGGAAGTTCCGGGAATTTGCGGCGGAGCAGGGAATCGACGTGATCCTGGCACATGCGCCGTATACTTTAAATGCGTGTTCCAAAGACGCGCATACGAGAGAATTTGCGCTGATGACCATGGAGGATGATCTGCGCAGGATGGAATATACACCTGGAAACCTGTACAATTTTCATCCGGGCAGTCATACCGGGCAGGGCAGTGAGGAAGGGATCCGTCTGATCGCGGATACGCTCAACAGGATCCTGAAGCCGGAGCAGACGACGACGGTGCTGCTGGAGACAATGGCAGGCAAGGGTACTGAGGTGGGACGCAGTTTTGAGGAACTGGCGGCGATTCTGGAACGTGTGGAACTGTCTGAGCATATGGGCGTCTGCCTGGATACCTGTCATGTGTACGATGCGGGGTATGATATTGTTCACGATCTGGATGGTGTGCTGGAGAAGTTTGACCGGGTGATCGGGCTGAAGCGGTTGAAGGCTATTCACCTCAATGACAGTAAGAATCCATTTGAAAGTCATAAAGACCGCCATGAGAAGATCGGGGAAGGGTCTCTGGGGCTGGATGCGTTTGTTCGGATCATCAATCATCCGGCGCTGAGAGATCTTCCGTTTTATCTGGAGACGCCCAATGAACTGGACGGATACGCAAAAGAAATCGCGATGCTGCGGGGGAGCAGAAAAGAATGAGAGAGAAAAGAAAAAAGATGCCGGACAGCGGGAAACGCTGTCCGGTCAGGAAAAAATGCGGGGGATGCTCTCTGCTGGAGATGGAGTATTCCGAACAGCTGAAACGGAAAGAGGATTTTGTGCGAAAGACCCTGAAGGGAATCGTGAAGCCGGAAGCAATCATCGGAATGGAGAATCCGTGGCATTACAGAAACAAAATTCATGCATCCTTTGCCAGAAAACGGGACGGCAGCATTGTTTCCGGAATTTACGAGGAGGGAACCCATCGTTTAGTGCCGGTGGAGGATTGTCTGATTCAGGATGAGCGGGCAAACCGGATCGTCCGGGATCTCTGCGGACTGTTTGAGAGCTTCAAGATCAAGGTCTATAATGAGGATACCGGGTACGGTCTGGTGCGTCATGTGCTGATCCGCACCGGTCATGTGTCCGGAGAGGTGATGGTGGTTTTGGTCTGTGTCTCTCCGGTCTTTCCGTCGAAACGAAATTTTGTCAATGCCCTGAGAAAGCTTCATCCGGAAGTGACTACGGTGGTTCTGAATGTGAACGACCGCAGGACGAGCATGGTCCTTGGAAAGAGAGATATTGTGCTGTACGGCAAAGGATATATTGAGGATCAGCTGTGCGGATGTACGTTTGCAGTATCGCCTCAGTCTTTCTATCAGGTCAATCCGGTTCAGACGGAGATTTTGTACCGGAAGGCAATCGAGTTTGCGGATCTGCATGGAACGGAGAAAGTGCTGGATGCCTACTGCGGCACGGGAACCATCGGGCTGATCGCAGCGGAGTATGCAGGGGAAGTGACAGGCGTGGAGCTGAATCCGGAGGCCGTCCGGAATGCAGTCTCCAACGCAAAACGGAACCAGAGAAAGAATATCCGGTTTGTTCAGGGAGATGCCGGGGAATACATGCAGAAAATGGCGGCTCAGAGAGAAACGATGGATGTAGTCCTCATGGATCCGCCGCGGGCGGGAAGCGACGAGGCGTTTTTGTCCAGTCTGGTGACGCTGGCGCCGGAAAAAGTCGTGTATATTTCCTGTAATCCAGTGACACTGGCGCGGGATCTGAAGTATCTCGGCAAGCGTGGATACCGGGTGAACCGGGCGGTTCCGGTGGATATGTTTCCGTGGACGGCGGAAGAACATGTGGAGACGGTGGTGCTGCTTTCGCGAATATGAAATAAAATATGGAATGTTTTTCCGATTGCTTGACACCTTAACTCTAATAGATTAGACTAAATATAGAATCTAATGTATTAGAGCACGTGCTCTGGAGAGGAGAAGCCTATGGATACGCCGAAAATTTTTGAGAGCGAGTATCGCTTCTGTCTGATCTTATGGGAACATGAGCCGGTGAAAAGCAGTGAACTTGTAAAGCTGTGCAGGGAGCAGCTGGGATGGAAACCGACAACCACTTATACGGTGCTTCGCCGGCTTTCGGACAGGGGTGTGCTGAAGAACGAGAACACCGTCGTAACTTCTCTGGTTTCAAAGGATGAGGTGCAGGCGGCAGAAATTGACGAACTGGTGGAGAAAAAATTCGAAGGTTCTGTGCCGGCGTTTTTTGCTGCGTTCACAAAGCGGCGGAAAATTTCACAGGAGGAGATCGATGAAGTCCAGAAAATGATCGATCATTTTCGGAAAGGAGGCGGCTGATGACTGCTTTATTTCTGAAAATTGTGAATACCGGTATTTCTGCCGGCTGGGTGGTACTGGCGGTGCTGGCAGTTCGGCTGGTTCTGAGAAAAGCGCCGAAATGGACTCATGTTCTGCTGTGGGGAATCGTGGCGCTGCGGCTGATCTTTCCGTTTTCGCTGGAAAGTGCGCTCAGCCTGATTCCAAGCGCCCAGACCTTACCGGATCAGCTGCTTGCCGGACCGAGTTTTCAGATACATACCGGTGTTCCGCCGGTGGATCAACGCGTGAATGAATATCTGGGTGATCGTTACTTTGAAGGTGTTTCTGTTCCAACCGGAAGCGGAAGGGATACGATGACGCTTTTTGCAGTACTCTGGATTGTGGGAACACTGCTTTTGCTGGCATATATGGCGGTCAGTTATCTGCGGTTATGGCTGAGGCTTTCGGAAGCTGTACCGGTGGAGGAGAATGTCTTCCGGAGCAGGAAGATCGAGGTTCCCTTTGTCTTTGGATTCCTGAAACCAGGAATCTATCTTCCGTGGGGAATGGACAGTGAAACTTCAGCTTATGTGGTCAGGCATGAGCGGGCACATATCCGACGGGGTGATCACTGGTGGAAGATGATCGGCTTTCTGATCCTTGCCGTTTACTGGTTTCATCCGCTTCTTTGGGCGGCGTATTTGCTGTTCTGCAGAGACATTGAGCTTGCCTGCGACGAGAAGGTAATCCGTGAACTGCCGGAGGAGCAGCGGGCAGATTATTCACAGGCGTTGCTGGACTGTAGCATAGGGCGGGACAAAGGAACTGCATCGGGGATTATATTCCCGCCGTCCTTTGGAGAACAGGATGTGAAAAAGAGGATTCGGCATATTCTGCATTACAGAAAGCCTGCGTTCTGGGTGACCGCCGGGGCGGTGGCAGGCTGCGCAGTTCTCGCAGTTTGCTTTCTGACAGATCCTCCTTCAGAAGAAAGTGGGATGGTTCCGACAACTGCAGATCTGCACGGAATGTGGAGTGGATATCTGTTTCTCCCGATCAGTGGGGAGACTTACCGTTATGAGCAGACAGATGCAGACCCTGGAATGGTAGTGCAGGGTGAACTTCTGGACAGTTTTACGGAACAGACGGGGACAGAAACGGTTTCCTGGGAGATTTATTCGGTACAGGAATCGCCGGATCATTCGGTAGTTCTCGCGAAAGCAGAAGCAGACCGGGAAGTTCTTTCCGGGAATAGTGTTGTCACGGCGACCGAAGAATTGCAAAACAGATATCTTTATCGGTACAGTCCCGCAAAGCGTTCAGAACCGGATGCTCTGCAGAAAGCGAAGGATGACGGCTGTGCGGTTATGGAAGACGGCTACGCTTCTTTCGGGCAGGAAATCTGGCAGACATTTGTGGAGACTGCGGAAAAGGGACAGAAGGCTTCAGTTCAGGTTGCCCACTATTACACACTGGACGAGGAGGGTAGTTCCAGGGAATATTACGAATCGGTGAAAGAGGATTATCCGATCCTGTATCGGTTCCATCTGGAATTTGATGGAGAAACCTACACGCTGCGCTGGATAGAAGAGGAGACGGAATACGTGCGGACGTACCGGTATCTGATGCATTACCGTGGAGATGGTTCGGATGCGGAAGAGAGGGAATTTGAGGAAAGGTACGTGCTGACCAATGACAATACGGTGACCTGGGAGGATATCGTTAATGGCATGCTCAGCTCACAGTCGGGCGATGCCATCGACCATTATTCCGTTTATACAGTCATGGAGCGCGGCTAAAAGCGCATGCCTCATTTTAAAGAACTGTTATGTGTAATGAATGAAGTTGGACATATTGCAAGTTCAGGGAGGATTTTTCGGAAGAGAAGTCGGAGCTTTGCAGTGGGTGGAGCAGATGAAAGAGCAGGAAAATACATGGCTGTATCATGAGGTTGAAGATGGTGTGGAGATTTCTGACGGAGAGGCGCAGAAGCTGGCGACGGATCACGGAAAACTCTGTGAGAGGGGAACCCATCAGGAGCTGCTGGAGCAGCGGGGAATCTATGCGGAACTGTATGAGACACAGGCGGAATATTATCGGGAGGAATCAAGAAATGTAGCAAACTGAAAAACGAAAGAATTTCTGTAAAGACGGCTAATTTGTAGTTTTCCATAAAACCTCATTGTGATAAAATGAAAAAGGAGATTGGGGTTATAAAGGCACATGAAGGAGTGAGGAGATATGTACAGTATTTTGCTGGTTGAAGACGAAAAGCTTGAACTGGAAACCCTTCGAGATTATGTGGATTGGAAAAAACTGGATATAGGACCTGTCTATACGGCACGTAATGGAAAAAGAGCTATGGAATGCACTAGTCAACAAAAACTGGACACAAATTTTAAATATTACCTCAGTATAAATC
>ERZ1036420.567-NODE-567-length-19401-cov-52.021865_pt1 | contig 19401 bp, 11 predicted proteins | sample MGYA00514220_ERZ1036420 | MGnify/ENA primary metagenome ERZ1036420 (study PRJEB33795, sample SAMN09464938) | human gut metagenome | host: Homo sapiens | place: USA: Stanford, California | collected 2016-10 | study: EMG produced TPA metagenomics assembly of the...
ATCATCTTCATATGCCATCTTATTTTTTAGAGACATTTACTGAATATCCCTACCATCTGTAACTTTTCCGAAGGTTCATCTTAGTCTGGATACTCTCATCAAAAATATCATATAGAAGCAATCCGTTCTATCAACTCGTTACCCAACGCTGTTTTCGCTTCAATATGCTGCAATACCGCTGTCACAAACGGATTACTTTCAAATACCCCACGCACCTGTTCAAAATCCTGCTCCATTTCTTCACGTGATCCATCTGCACCGAACCCCGTCATAGCAGACAAAGAAAATTCCTTTTTCGCATCGGCATAGACCATTTTATCCAATCCGACAACAGCCTCCTGCCACTTCTTCACGATAGCAATAACATCCTTTGCCGTTATTTCATCGGAACGCAGATTATAAAACTCAAGCATCTTCCCATACGCCCATGTCCACTCGTATGTATAATAATTACGATGCATCTCAACAAAACGGTCATGAATCTGATCCACATTAGTCAGGATTCCAGATTCTATATCTGCCATCAACTTCTCTATTTCACTTTTAGGAGCGATCAATCCGGAAATATCCACCCATTCTCCTGTCCCTATCTCTGTATCAGGAATCAACCGGGCACGGATTTCCTCATCACTGCTAAAACGAACCTCTTCCAAACGCTTGATTAATGAATTACCCAAAAATTTATGAATAGCCGTTTCATAAAAACAAATGCCATTATTTAAAGAAGAATTCTTAATTTTCGCACTTTGGTAAGAGTAAGTTTCTGAAGTTTCTCCGGATACTTTACGTAATTCTTTCAGAATACTACGCCCTTTCATCATTTTCTGAATAGTATAGGGACTCAACAGGTTATAATTAATCTGATCCAAACGGTTCGGATCTTTACGTTTGTCACGTTTAGGCCACTTTTGAGCATCCCGAATCGTACCTACACTCCGCAAATTCACCCCTGGCACCAGATAAGTGGTATTTTGCTGCTCTATCAGATAAGAAAAAGGCAGATTAGAAGTATCGGCATGATTCACATGACGCCCCATAACCAAAGAAAATGCACCTACACGTGCGGGCCATAAAATATAAGAATCGGAAGTAGTCTTCGCCCCACGCTCCATAGCCCCCTGATGAATCGGACCTAACTTATACATATGGTTGCTTTGATTAGAGCCGGAACCCGCATTCATAAAAGAGAACATTCCGGCAATCAGCAAAGTAGACTTATGATGAGTCACCGTAAAGGGTCCGGCAAAAATGGCACATGCCTCACCGTTCTCTTCTTGACAATTACTGAAAAACAAAGAATCGGATGCAGAATAGTTATGTCCCAAATGACATGCCTGGCTGATAAAGCAACGGGTCAACATAGTTCCATCTTCCACATTGGAGCCGCTTGATATAATAAAATCATCGCATACCACTCCATAGCCGATATGAATAGGCGCTTGCTCATTACTGTTCAAGCTACCGTTTTTCAATCGTCCCGCCCCTTCTATCTTACAATAATCACCTATTCGTACATTCTTTATATATCCCGCATCAACAATGGTAACATGGTGGCCAATAGTACCTGTATCCGAAGCATTCTCTTCAGCATACCGGTCAATAATGGCTTTCATCCGGCAAATCAATTCAGGACGATGACGGTATAATGCCAGAATATAGGCCTGATGCGCTGACAGACGATCATGAATAGGCACTTCACGTCCACCCGTTTCATTCAATACAGCTACTTCAACGCCATTCCCAAACTTGCTCCGGCCATCTACCAGAATGATATCTACATTCTCTATAAATGCATAATCCCCAATGATATAGTTGGCTATATAGTTCTTTATATTCTCAATACAACAATTATCGCCCACCGTTACATTATGCAAGGTCGCATGATACAATCCGGAATGTTTACGCATACCACCTGCCAACGTAAACTCATCTTCAAAGACCCCCAATCTGACCTTTCCGGAAAAACGGGTATGATAAATATAGTCCGTCTTAAAGTTCTCTACTACTTCAATTTCATCCCAATCAACCGCAGTGCATGATCTCTCTTTTAATTGTTGTATTTCTTCTTGTGTAAGTGAACGATAAGTTTTCATCTTCTATATGTATTTATTCTTCATCATAGGTTTGATAAAGAAAATCGTTATAAGGATACTTCTGTACGTGTAGCTCGCGCACCTTATTATATATAATAGTCTTCAATTCATCCATATTTATTTTCTCTCTGGCAGAAATGAAGATACAATTATCATTCAATTTTGCCATCCATGTCTTCATCAGTTCTTCCAATGTAATATTCTCCCTGGTTTTAGGAGTCAAATCATCCTCTGCTTTCTCTATATAGGTATAAGCATCTATCTTGTTAAAAACAATCATGGTAGGCTTTCCACCTGCCCCCAAATCAGCAATCGTTTTATCAACCACAGAAATTTGTTCCTCAAAATCCGGATGAGAAATATCCACCACATGAATCAGTAGATCAGCTTCACGCACTTCGTCCAAGGTTGATTTAAAGGAATCAACCAAATCCATTGGTAATTTACGGATAAATCCTACGGTATCTGTAAGCAGAAATGGCAGATTCTCAATAATCACTTTGCGTACTGTGGTGTCCAATGTTGCAAAAAGTTTATTTTCAGCAAAGACCTCGCTTTTTGAAAGCAAATTCATTAAAGTAGATTTTCCCACATTGGTATACCCTACCAAAGCTACACGTATCATACGCCCACGGTTTTTACGTTGAGTGGACTTCTGTTTATCAATTTCAGCCAACCGTTCTTTCAACAATGACATACGATTCAAAATGATACGACGGTCCATTTCCAACTGAGTTTCACCCGGCCCACGTAATCCCACAGAGCCTTTACCTCCACCGGCACCGGATCCACCTCCCTGACGCTCCAAGTGAGTCCACAAACGTTGCAGACGAGGCAGCATATACTTATATTGGGCCAACTCCACTTGTGTTTTAGCATTTGCAGTTTGAGCCCGCATGGCAAAAATATCCAGAATCAGCGAAGTACGGTCCAAAATCTTCACTTTCAGTTCAGCTTCTATATTACGTATCTGCTTGGCAGAAAGTTCATCATCAAAAATCACCATTCCGACTTCACGCTCATTTTCCTCTTCCTGATGAATATATTCCTTGATTTCTTCCAGCTTTCCTTTACCGACATAAGTCACGGAATTGGCAGCAGGCAGTTTCTGAGTAAACCTTTTCACCACTGTTGCTCCGGCCGTTTCGGCCAAGAACTCCAACTCATCCAAATACTCCTTGGTCTTACGCTCATCTTGTGTCTGAGTAATCAAACCAACTAAGATGGCAGTTTCAACCTGTGCTTCAGAAATTACAAATTCTTTCATTTATCTATCAATCTAAATAAGTTCGCGACAAATATAACAAAAAAAGAGGATGAACGTTGAACGTCATCCTCTTTTTTATTACAGTTATTCCCTATAGTTGTGGTTGTGGAGCAGCCGGATTGTTATCAGTGTCACTGATTCCGGAATTGGTTTCCATTTCACATTGCGGAATCCGATAGATCAGGATCTGCGCTTCTGCTGCTGAATTATATTGTACAGACGGGTCATAATTCGTATTCTTACGAACCACCGGCTTTTTCAAGCGTAGGATATCGAACAGTGAGAAACCTTCTCCCCAAAGTTCCATACGACGCTGCAACCAAACCTCATCCTGAAAATCCTGTGCTGAATTAGCTTTACTTGTAAAAGAAGGATCCCGATATGTCCGTACAAAATTTTCCAATGTACTCTTTCCGCCACTCAGATTACCACCCATGGCTTCTGCCTCAGCCTTTATCAGATACATTTCTTCAACACGCATCAAAGGCCAGTCTGACGCATTGGTTGTGTTACCAAATATACTTTGATAAGCTCCGAACTTTGTATTTACATACGGAGTCAAACCAAAATATTCAACGATGGAAGTACCCTCAATCTGCTCATTATCAATCAATGAAGATTTATTATCCGGAGACAAGAACCATTGTTTACGGATATCTGTTTCGGGTATTAAATCATATAATGCAGAATTCACCTTTCTATATCCATCAGGCACTCCTGAAGTATAACCGTTCCCGGTAAAAGAGCACAAGTGCGAAGGCCAGTTGATAATACCTGTCTGGACAACATCATTATCAGGCGTAATCATCACTCCCCATAACCATGAACTTGCCGATGCTGAATTAAAGGTAGGAGTAGATACCTGGGCTAAAGTCTGAGGTGTACCGCCAGCAATGGCACGTTCTGCATCTTTAGCTGCATCCGCCCATTTTTGCATTAACAGATTGGCACGAGCACGCAATCCGTAAACTACCGCCTCGTCAATCTGATCTTTGTTTGAGCCATTATCATACCCGGTCAATAAATCAGCAGCCGTATTCAAGTCACTCATAATCTGGTCATACACCTGCTGTACAGTTGCACGCGGATTATTCTGCATATCTTCATCAGTCATTGTTTCTGTAACAATAGGTACTGCCAGACTATTTTCATGACCTGCATAAGTAAACTGATAAATTTGAACCAAGTTCAGATAGTCATAAGCACGAGCAGCTAAAGCTTGGCCACGATAAACCTTCAAAGAAGAATCTTCCGTATCTGCCGCTATCAATTTCAGCACATTGTTTGCAGCTTTCAAGTGATTATAGAACGTTTTCCAAATCAATTCATCGCTTGAACTATCGTATACCCTGTCGCTATAATTTTGAGATGTTCTAAACCAGTTATATCCATTAACCAATGCAACCAAGTCCTGTCCTCCTGATTCCAGTATCATAAACACGGCAGGAATTCCATAGTCATTATGATAAGTAGTGGCATCATCTGAAATCGTACCAAAAGTATTTAATTTGGCTGCCATGGCGTTCACTTCAGCAGTTATCAAATTGGGTCTGCCATTGATTATATCTTCTTTCTGTTCTTCAGATATGTAATCTCCTTCAGGAAATTTATCCAAATCGCAAGATGCCATTAATAAAGCGACACCTGCAAATGCTATATATTTATTTGACAATTTCATATTCTTAAAAATGGGTTGCTAAATTAGAAATTTAAAGATATACCTCCGGAAATTGTGCGGATAGGTGAATATACATTGTCAGCAGCCACATAACCTTGACGTGGGTCCAACCCTTTGCGAGCTGTCAGCAAAGCCACATTATCTGCAACAAAGAATACACGGACACCGTCAATCTGCATTTTACGTGTCAGACTCTTCGGCAAAGTATAACCCAATGTAATATTCTGCAAGCTTAAATAATCCGAACTAGTCAAGAAACGATCTGTTAATCTGTTCGTATATTGGTCATTAATATTCATACGAGGAACATCCGTATTTTTATTTTCAGGAGTCCATGCTTTTAACATATCTTTATGCAAAGCACTACCCGTGGCTGCCACATCCATTAATCCTTGATAAGTATAGTCCAGAATACGTCCACCAAGCTGATATGCAAACGAAACAGAGAGATCAAAGCCATAGGCTGTGACACTTGTTCCAAAACCACCATAAACTTTAGGTAAAATGTCACCTGATGCGAGTCTGTTTTCAGAAGCGACAGAATAAGATTTCGTAACTGTATTACCATTCTCATCCGGAGTCACCAGCGCCCACAGGCTCTCTCCTGTTTCAGAATCCACACCTACATATTTAGGTAAATAAAGCTGGTACATAGACTCATCTTCACGATAAATCCGGGCACCGTCAATCAATTGCCCATTCAGCTCAGGAGATAATTCCAAGACTTTATTCTTGAAATGTGTAAGATTAAAATTTACATTCCAGGAAAGGTTCTTGTTTTCAATTATATTGGAATACAAATCCAATTCAACCCCACGGTTTACCATTGAACCCACATTCTCGGGGAAACGGGAATAACCCATTGAAGCTGCTACCGGTTTGAAATAAAGCATATCGGTTGTTTTACGTGAGAAGTACTCAACAGAACCACCTAACTTACCACCCCAAAAAGCAAAATCAAATCCAGTATTAAAGCTGTGTGAAGTTTCCCAAGTAATTTCCTTATTACCTTTATAATATAGAGAAGTTGAAAAATCACCATTACTGTTTGCCAATGTATACTGGTCTTGATACGGATAGTAGTTACGGTACAAACCACCTTGGAACATCAAGTTATCATTACCTTGCAAACCATAGCTGATTTTAAATTTCAACATATCAATCCAAGACTGGTTTTCCAAGAATTTCTCTTTGCTTAACAACCATCCTGCTCCTACAGACCAGAAGTTACCCCAACGATTATCCGGGTGAAAACAAGAAGAAGCATCACGACGGAAAGAAGCTGAAACAAAATACCGTCCATCATAGTCATATTGCGCACGGAACAGCCATCCTTCTGTTGCATAATTACGAGAATATGAATTATTGCTCTGGTTCATAATACCATTGCCTAATTCAGGAACATTCGGATCATACAATTTCTCACGTTGTCCGTACAAATATTGATATTTATAGTCATAACTTTCATGTCCGGCCAAAATATCCACATTATGAACATCATTAAATGTTTTGTTGTATGTCAACAAATACTGCTGATTTACACTAAATGTACGCTCACTAGATACACTGATCAAACCTCCGACTCCGCTAGTTTCAGAATACTGTCCGTAGAAGGGGTTAACCATCTCTGTAGCACGCACATTATTTACATCAACACCTATATTCACTTTTGCCTTGATTCCATTCCAAATATCAATATCAGCAGACCATTTTCCACTAACCACATCACCCGAATATTTCATTTTATCCAGCATATAACTTGCCAACGGATTTGCATTAGGAATCGTATTACGGCTACCATTTGAATCTTGTCCTGGCTTTCCATAATCATAACGAAGGAAACCTCGATTATCTACCATAATATTACCCTGTGCATCACGAACATACATAGGATAAATGGCTCCCATAATATTTGATGCATAAAAGATGTTTGCATTTGATGTACCACCCTCAGTATCCTGTTCACGGCTATCATAATGAGTAAATGATACATTTCCTCCCATCTTCAGCCAAGGCTTCACTTGATAGTCAGCTTTCAAACGTGCAGAATAACGTTGGAAACCAGAGTTAGGAACAATTCCCTTATCATCCAAATAGCCGGCCGACATATAATAATTCATTTTTTCAGTCGCACCGCTGATACTTAAATTATACTCTTGACGCAGGTTATTTTCAAAAATTTCATCCGACCAATTATCCGGAGTATAATAATATGTACCATCAGAATAACCTAATGTCGCATTAGGATTCAATTTGCCATCCATACCGATCAGTTGCTGTCCTTGAGGAATGGAATACACCTGATATCCCAAATATGTAGAAGAAAGCATTGCTTGATTAGCGTACGCATTAGCTTTAGCCAAATCTCCGGCTGCCGCATATCCTTTCAAATCGGCATTATAAATAGAAGAATAGTTTAATTCATAGAATGTAGCCGGATCCGTAATTGTTTCATAATTAGGTACTCCACGTTTATTCACACCCCATTTAGCGTCAAAAGTAACACGGGCTTCCCCACTCTTACCACGCTTGGTAGTAATCAAGATTACACCATTAGCACCACGTGCACCATACAGAGCATTAGAAGCAGCATCTTTCAACACTGTCATTGATTCTATATCAGAAGTACTGATAGCAGAAATTTCACCATCATACGGAACTCCATCTACCACATACAAAGGCTTGTTACTAGCCGATATAGATCCAATACCACGAATACGCACTTCAGCATCTTTGCCCGGCTGACCATTATTACTCGTAGTTTGTACTCCGGCTACTTGACCCGCCAAAGCATTTGTCACATTTGAAGTTTGTCTCGTCGCTATTTTTTCATTTTTTATAGTAGCAGCCGAACCTGTAAATGCAGATTTTTTCGCTGTACCATAAGCCACCACCATTACCTCTTCAAGCTGTTCTGTATCAGACTTTAATACAATATTCAAGTTTGCTTTAACTGGCACTTCTTGTGTAGCCATTCCGATAAAGGAAACTACCAAAGTCTTTGCGGAACTAATTATTTATGTAAATAATTGATAACCAGTATATGTATTACTGAATCTCTTATTCGTTTTCCTTGATTTAAGCCGTTTAAAGAGTATGATAATAATAATTTTCTACCTTTCTTCTACTGAAAAAAGAATTGACTTGCAGCATTCCTGTTCGTTGTTACTCTGTTCATAAAATACCTGAAATACTAAGATTGATATTTCTCAACTTTTTAAATATTTCAAAACTTCCAAAGATTGTTTGCACTTTAGATTACAAAAGAAGATAGTAGGACATGAAGTAAATTAGCAAACTATTATTATCATTTTCTGATATAGAATTTTATATGCGCATATTATATGATATACATATATGAATTTTGCAGAAATTCAATAACCTTGATACTTATTTTCTACCCGGTTAGGCTGAGATGGAAATATTGTCACATTTTATTTCTTTTAGTTTATCGTATTGCAATCACAACAAAAAATTATCATGTTCACAAAACGATAAACTTTATTAAGAAGATAAGGCTATATTCACTTTTGAAAATGATTCTTCTTCATCTTTATAAGAGATAATGTATAGACAATAGAGTTAATTATCTTTTTTGACATTTTTTCAAGTCTCGTATAATTGTACTTCCCATAACTTCTCCATAAATTTGTGTTGTAGCAAGGTTTTTATGCCCTAATAATTTTTGCACGGTTGTTATATTAGCACCTTTATATATCAATAAAGTAGCATTAGTATGCCTTGCAGAATGGAATGAAAAGTGTTTGCTTATTTTTGCCAATTTGCCAATTCGTATCAGCTCTTTATTTACACTTGAGTTATTTTTAATTGAAAAAAATGAGCTCCATTTTCCCTGGTATTTTTGTAATAAAGTTAAAGCCTTGCCTTCAAACAGCAAGTTTAAAGGCAATTTCACTTCTGTACCTGTTTTGACAGAGTCAAAGATTAGCCATAATTTTCCATCCATTTTTACGATATTTTTCTCATTCAAATTCACAAAATCAGAATACCGCAATCCCGTATAGCAGCAAAATAAAAATGCATCAAGAGTATGTTCCAGACAACTATTTCTTCCTGTCAAAGACACTTCTTCCAATCTTTTCATTTCTTCCGGTAATAAAAAAACATGTTTTCCTTCCTTCATTTTAATTTTATATCTTCTGAAGGCATAGTTATTGGGATCAATGTATCCTTTATTAATTGCAGCATTAACAAAAGATTTCAAATGCTTCATATGCTTGGCTACTGTATTTGTTTGATATCCAGATTCATAAAGAAATTTTTCAAAATCCGTAACGAAATTATAGGTTAAGTCTTCAAACTCAATTGTCGGTTTGAACGATTGTAAAAGGGATATTGTTGTTAAATGGTTGCGCTTAGTGCTATCTTTTAGCTGAGAAGACATTATTTCTTTACGCGCAAACCCTAAGAATGAAGCATCTGTATTCGATTTGAACTCTTCTTTTATGAGGCTTAAGGTTATTGTCTTTCCTTGCCTCCACAAACTTAATTCTTTTTTCTCTAATTCAATAATAAATTCATTAAGCATGCCATTCAGCGCATCTTGGTTAGGATGATCTTTGATGATTTTCCTTTTTACATCCCATTGTTCTGGCCGTAAATAAACATGTGTGGAAAAATACACTTTCTTTTTATTCAAGTAGGCTTCAACTTGGACCAAAGCGGTCCCTCTGTCATTTAAACTTTTTTTTCGATTGTAAACGAAACGATAACTGATTTTCCTCATAATTTAATTCTTTAATTGAAATTCTATAATAAGACGCAATAAAGAAAAGTAGAAAAGCATTATCCTACTATTTTGTTCTCATCTTTATATTTATTAGACGATTCGTTAACATTTATAGGTTAATGTATGTTTACCTGATCAGTTATAAATTGAAAGTTTCTCTTTTTAACGACTTAAAAAAAAGAATAAATATGAGGTTTATTTTCGTCTTTTGTGAGTTTTAAATGCCTAAAAGCATAAAAATATAGCAGTTTAGTATGTTTTTTACAATAATTTGTTTGATATTACAATTTTATTCATACCTTTGTCATTTGTTAGAGTGAATGAATTTATATTAATGTAAAGTTAAACTTTAAGAGAGAATTTTATGAAAAGAAAATTAATGCTGTTATTGACCTGCCTTTTTGTAGGTATAGGTTTGGTAACCGCTCAGATCACGAAGGTAACAGGTACTGTTATTTCGGAGGAGGACGGATTACCCGTAGTTGGCGCCTCTATTTTAGTAAAAGGTACTACTGTAGGTACAGTTACTGACATGGATGGTAAATTTACATTATCAAATGTTCCAAGTTCCGCAAAGACTTTGGTGGTTTCCTTTATCGGAATGGCTACACAAGAAGTAGCTATAAAACAGACTGTTAACATCACGTTAAAGTCGGATGCCGAAGTGCTTGAAGAAGTGGTAGTAACAGGATATGGAGTTCAACGCAAAGCTTCATTTACTGGTGCTGCTGCTATTATTGGTGAAGATGTTATAGCCAAAAAATCTGATGCTAATTTTGTGAAAGCACTAGAAGGAGCTGTACCAGGCGTACAAATGAGCAACTCTACCAGTATGCCTGGTGTTTGGAGCGAGATTTATGTTCGTGGACGTGGTTCTTTGAATTCAGGCACTCAGCCATTATATGTAATAGATGGAATGCCTGTCAACTCTGAAACAGATGGTATGAGTACGACTACAAATAATAATTTTGATCCGATGGCCGCAATCAACCCTTCTGATATTGAAAGTGTTACAGTTCTAAAAGATGCTGCGGCTACAGCCATTTATGGTTCACGCGCAGCTAATGGCGTTATTGTAATCACTACTAAAAAAGGAAAAGAGGGAAAAATGAGCATCAACTTAGACATTAAACAAGGATTTGTTTCAATGGGAAATCATAATATGGATTACGCCAATGCTCAAGAATCTATGAATCTATTTGCTCACGGACGTTCTGTTGCTTATGGTAACACCTATGATGAGAGCTATGATTATTTGAAAAAAGTATATCAAGGTTATGGTTGGGATGGTGTTTCATCCTACGATTGGATGGATGCTATCACCCGTAAAGGATACTACCAAGACTACAATGTAAACCTCCAAGGACGTTCTGGTTCTACTGGTTATTATGTTAGTTTAGGTTATTTAGATACTGAAGGATTGATTATTGGTTCTGACATGAAACGTTATTCAGGACGTTTGAACCTAGACTCTAAGTTCAGTTGCTTTACTATCGGTGTCAATGCTTCATACAGTAATTCTACCCAAAACGGCTTTTCACAAGCTACAAGTGGCTCTATGTCCAGCGCTACTGTAGCAGCTATAAGTTCTATGAATCCTATGATGCCTTTCTATAATGAAGATGGAAGTTATGCCAATATCAGTAATTATAATCCTCTAGCTTTATATGATGAAAAAGCTGGTGAAATCAATGAAAACAATAATCAAACATTGAACTTCAACCCATATTTGCAGATTGATCTCGGAAAAGGTATTTATGCAAAAACTACCTTAGGTGTAAATATTGCTGATTTACGTCAATATCAATATTGGAGTGCATTATATAATCCACAAGCTGTTGATTATAATGGATTAGGTCAACAGTACAATTCTCGTTATACAACAATTACGTGGAACAATGTATTAGGTTGGAACTATACTTTTGACAAACACAATATTAACTTGTTATTAGGTCAAGAGATGCAACGAAAGAATTATTTCTATGAATATTATTCAGGCTCTGATTTCCCATTTGCAGCTGATGGAAAAACCGACCTTTCTACTGCTGGAACTCCTCAAGGATCAGAATATTATAAGAAAGAAGCTCGATTGGCATCATATTTTATGGATGCACACTACTCTTACGAGGATAAATATTATGTATCTGGTTCATTCCGCCGTGACGGTTCCTCTGTTTTCGGTTCAAATCATCGTTGGGGTAACTTTTGGTCTGTTGGTGGAAAATGGCGTGTAAGTGGAGAAGAATTTCTTAAAGATAATTCTATTATTACCAATGCCACTCTTCGGGCCTCTTACGGAACCGTAGGTAATCAAGATATCGATTGGTATGCAGCACGTGGTTTCTATTCTTCCGGATACAATTATAACGAAAAGCCTGGTATGACTCCCACTAGCATTTCTAATTCAGATTTGACATGGGAAACTTCAAAAAAATTTGATATAGGTTTTGATTTATCTTTAATTAATCGTATCCATCTTACTTTCGATTATTATAATGAAGAGACGAGTGACGCATTGTTTGAAGTACCATTGTCCATGACTACAGGTATGTCTACAGTATACCAAAATATTGGTGCAATCCGCAACCGTGGTATTGAAGCATCTATCAATGCATCTGTTATCAACAACAATAATCTTACATGGAATATTTATGCAAATATGACATGGAACAAAAATAAGATCATCAAACTATCTACAGATGAACCCATAGAATATACTTATCAAATTATTGAAGAAGGACGCCCCTATCGCCAATTCTATATGAAAGAATATGCAGGCGTTGACCGCGAAAATGGTAAACCATTATGGTATCTGAATGAAGAAGGCAACGAAACGACCTCCGACTATAATGCAGCAGCCAAACGTTATGTAGGCGATGCTGACCCCAAAGTTTTAGGTGGATTCGGTACAAATTTAAGCTGGAAAGGATTTGACTTTAACATGAACTTTACCTATAGATTAGGAGGAAAAGTTTTCGATTCCGGAGCTTCATTCACCGGATTTGGTATGGCCAATCGTACTCCGTTGAAAGACGTTGCATTAAATTCATGGACAGAAGAAAATAAAGATGCCAAATATCCACAATATATTTATGGAGATCCCAATAAAGCAACTCAAACTTCTTCTAGATTCTTATATAGCAGTAATTTCTTACGTATCAGTAACATGACCTTAGGTTACACTGTGCCCGTAAATCTAACAAAGAAAATATTCATTCAAAAATTACGAGCTTATATATCCATTGATAATTTATATACATTTACATCCAATGATTTTGTTGGATATAATCCTGAAACCTATTCCAATGGTGTAATTGCGTGGCAATATCCAGCAACCCGTACATTCATCGGAGGTATTCAATTAAGTTTTTAAATAAGGTAAAATTTAATAAAGGAAAGATATGAAAAAATATATTTTAAATGCAATTGCCATTTTTACATTTGCAACAGGACTTTCCTCATGTGGTGACAGTTTTCTTGAAACTGACAACTATAAAGGAGTGGACCTAGAAGGAGGGCTCAACACTGTAACTAACGTTAGTACAGCATTAAATGGAACTTATTATCAATTATTTTATTATGCATTTGCTGGTAACTATGCTTTAGCTATTGGTGATATTCCTACAGATATTACTTATTGGAATACTAAAACCGGACATTTTGATGGTATTTATACCTATACTTTTACAGATACAGATACTTATTTAAAAAGTATTTGGGAGTATGGTTATAAAACAGCTGATAATGCAGCACGTGTAATTCAAGCTTCTCAAGCACTATATAACAATGCAAGCGATGATGAAAAAACAGAACTTAATATGTATATGGCTGAAGCTTATGCTCTAAGAGGTTACGCACAATTATTGCTTACTAATATTTATGGGCACCAAATAAAAGTGAATGGACAAGATTTTTCTTCCGAACTAGGAATCGTCATAATTGACCAACCCAAAGAAGCATTGACTAAAATCAGCCGTTCTACTGTTGGCGAAAGCTATGAAGCCATCATCAATGACCTAAAAAATGCATTATCCCATTTTGAAGCAGCTGGTAAAGACAGAGGAGAACTCCAATATTTAGGAAAAGCTGCTACTAATGGTTTATTGGCCCGTACCTACCTATATTTAGAAAATTGGGATGAAGCAAGAAACTATGCAGAACAAGCACTAAAAATAGCGGGTATTACTACTTTAACCAACGATGCTAATGCATACAAAGCTCTTTATAATAGTGAAATATCAAATTCCGAAAGTATGTTTGCTTTAGCTATTACTAATACAACAAACTGGTCAGCTAATTCATATGGAACTTTGTGGTCTACATACAACTTTAGTCCTAGTCCTAAACTAATTTCAATGTATGCAACTAACGATTGCCGTAAAATTCTTATTGATGGAAGAGATAAAACTTCTACAGAATCTGAACCTGTTTACACAGGTGGTAAAATTGCTCACTTTTCGTCAGGTAACCCTGCTCGTGGAACTAATTATATTGTAAATGCTCCGGAAATGTATTTAATTAAGGCTGAAGCAAATGTACAATTAAACAAATTGAATGAAGCCAAAGAAGCTTTATTAGTAGTAGCCAAGCGTAATTTAGATATAAAATCAACAAACGATTTACCGAGCGAAAAAGAAAATCTTATGAGTTTTATAAAAGACGAACGTGCTCGTGAGTTATTCCAAGAAGGTATGCGTCTATATGATTTGCGTCGCTGGAATGAAAGAGTCAGTGTATATGCCAACAGTGCTCCAGCCATCAAATTTACTTATACTAATTACGAAATATCAAATTTAGTATTTCCTATTCCTAGTGCAGAAATCAACGCTGGATTCGGAGTAACTCAGAACAATTGGACAAATACTCTTCCAAAATAAATAATCACATTTTTTATTTTGAAAGAAAAATGCTTTTCAAGGGATGCCCCAATACACAGGAGCATCCCTTTAAAACAAATATCGGGCATTCCTTATGCAAATACATTGTTTGTGCCAACAGACTTATCCATCAACATCTTCCATTCAATTTTATAAGAAAGAAACGATTTCCCGCCAATCCCTCATATCAAAACCAGGTTTAAAAGGCAAGCTCTTCTCACCTTTTATATTATAATAAACATTTCCCATCCCTACGTTTTTCGCACCTTCAACGTCATTCTTCCAATTATCTCCAATCATTAAAGAAGTATGCAGCTCGGACTGCGTAGCCGACATGGCAAAATAAAAAATCTCCGGAAACGGTTTATGTACTCCTATATCCTCTGACAAAACTATTTTCTTAAAATATCCTTCCACACCGGCAGAACGCATCTTCTGCTCTTGCAATTCCCTAAATCCATTGGACAAAATATACAGATTATAAGCGGATGCCAAATATTCCAAAGCCTCTCTTGCATGAGGCATCAGTTTCTTCTTGTAAACTATATCATCAAAAAAATTATCCGAATAGGCTTTTACCAACGCTTTATCTGCAACGCCTACCTGCAACAACGGATAGGCAAATCTTTGCTCATTCAACTCATCTTTTGTAATCCTACCAGCACCATATTCATTCCACAACTCCTCATTCTTCCCGCTATACAAAGTATAAAAATGCGAAAAAGAACGGAAATAACGATCAAAATGATATTTATCATACATGTCTTGGAATGTATCACGAGCGTTTTCAGTAAAAGCCCATACCGTATCATCCAAATCAATAAATATACTTCTATACATACAACATAAAGCAGATTAAAAAAGGGTTGCGTCACTCACGGCACAACCCTTTCACAGAACAATAATTTAAGTTCCTTATTTCACCTGAATAACAAGATAGCGTGATACGCTCCAGAATTCAGTAGGATTTGTAATCTTCAAAGTCAGCTGGCCTTTCGCATCTTTCACCAGTTCATATGAACCAGCCGGATGTGTAGTCAGCAATTCGGCGCGTTTAGAATACAACTTGATTTCCTTATCAGTACGAATATCAATCTGAGTAAAATAATCCTTATTAAAATCCGCACTTTTCAGGACATCACCTTTTTCAAGAATTTTCTGGTCCTTCAATTCAGATTTTGTACCAAAAACAAACCAGGCAGCATTCAAAGCTTTATCCTGGCTGGCTACAGTTGCAGCCTTCGCCTCATTTTCAGCGGTCAGTTCACTTACATTCTGGCTTAAACCGGCCACAGCATCGTCCAGCTCAGCGATACGAATATTTTTTGAAGCCAATTCAGCCTGCAAAGTCTCAATCTGCTGCTGTTTAGCTTCCAACTCCTTCGTCAGGTTGGCTACAGCTTTCTTCAACTGAGCGGAATTATACTGACTATTCTTCAATTGCTTCTCCAGTTTCGCAATCTGCTCACGGTTTGACTGTAATTTTTCACTGATGAAGCGAATATCTTCTTTTATCTTATCAGCACTATTCTCACGAATAGAACCACTCTGTAAGTCTACACGATTCTCAGCTTCATTTATCTGACGAAAACCTTCCTGTACTTCATTGAAAGCACCCATGATATCGTCCAATTCAGCATTTCTGTTTGACAGTTCCACCATCAAAGAATCATTTTGAGCCTTCAAGGCATCTTTCTGAGCTCCATTACCGCATGAAGTCAATAAAGCCACAGATAACAACGATAAAAATACTAGTTTTTTCATTTGCTTTACATTTTAAGTTTATTCATTTTTAGTCCTCTTTCCCACCGAGTACGATTACGATTTCACCTCGCGGCTCGTTTTGAGTGAAATGCGCTATAACTTCAGTTAATGTGCCCCGAACACTTTCTTCGTGAATTTTTGAAATCTCACGACATACGGAAACAGGCCTTTCGGCACCGAAAAACTCGGCAAATTGAGTTAAGGTTTTCACCAAACGGTAGGGTGATTCATAAAATATCATCGTCCGTTTTTCTTCTTGCAAAGAGGTCAAACGGGTCACTCTTCCTTTTTTTTGTGGCAGGAATCCTTCAAAGCAGAAACGTTCATCAGGCAATCCCGACGCCACCAGCGCAGGTACAAAAGCAGTAGCTCCAGGCAAACATTGCACCTCAATGCCACTCTTCACACACTCACGCACTATTAAAAATCCGGGATCAGAAATACCAGGAGTTCCGGCATCAGATATTAAAGCAACAGTTTCGCCCGCTTTGATGCGATTCACAATACCTTCCACTGTTTTATGCTCATTAAACTTATGATGAGACTGCATGGCGTTTTTAATTTCAAAATGTTTCAAAAGAATACCCGAAGTACGCGTGTCTTCCGCCAATATCAAATCAGCCTCTTTCAACACACGGATGGCACGGAAAGTCATATCCTCTAAATTTCCTACTGGAGTAGGTACGACATACAGTTTTCCCATAAAACAATTGCATTCTGTTATACTGGAACAAATGTAGAAAGAATTTAAATGCATAAAGTTAATTGTCCCAATTATTTAACAGATGTTGCACTTTTGTTTAACATTATATCTTTTATTAATAAATTTCCAAGTGAAAATAATCCTTTTTCGGGGTACAAGTCGTACATTTGCACTCAGAATTAATCTAATTGTTATAACTAAATTATGGTAGTTTTTTCAGAAGACCACATCCAGGAAACACGTAGAAGAGGAAGAATAGAAGTAATATGCGGCTCAATGTTCTCAGGTAAAACCGAGGAACTAATCCGCCGTTTGAAAAGAGCGAAGTTTGCCCGTCAACGGGTTGAAATATTCAAACCGGCCATAGATACACGCTATTCGGAAGAAGAAGTTGTATCACATGACAGCAACTCTATTGCCTCCACCCCTATTGATTCTTCTGCCAGCATCTTGCTTTTCTCCTCAGACAAGGATGTAGTGGGTATAGACGAAGCGCATTTTTTTGACGAAGGTTTGGTTGATGTATGCAACAAGCTGGCTGACAACGGGATAAGAGTCATCGTCGCCGGATTGGACATGGATTTCAGGAGAGTTCCTTTCGGACCTATACCTGCCTTGCTGGCTATTGCAGACGAAGTAACCAAAGTTCATGCCATTTGTGTGAAATGTGGGAACTTGGCCTATGCCACCCACCGAATCACCAAAAGCGAAAAACGGGTCCTATTAGGGGAAAAGGCAGACTATGAACCTCTTTGCCGGACCTGCTATATGGAAGCTTTGAAAGAGGAAACTGAAAATAAATAACACACACTTTATGATACAGAAAAAAATAACATTCGATAGTTTTATCCGCGGAATATTGACAGCGATGGTCATTATCGGCATTCTATATCTGGTCAACCGACTCAGCGGAGTGCTGCTTCCTTTCTTCATAGCATGGCTGATAGCCTATCTTACCTATCCGATGGTCATTTTCTTTCAGAACAAATTGCGTCTGAGGAACCGGGTAATCTCCATATTGGTTGTTTTGCTGGTATTACTGTCCATTATCACTTTAGCATTTGTAGGACTTGTACCACCAATCATTGAAGAATTCGGCAAACTGAAAGAATTGCTCACCGCCTATTTTATCGAAGGATCCAAGCAAGCAGCCATTCCCGGCACAGTGGCCAATTTCATAAAAGAGCACATAGATATGTTGAAAATACACGAAGCGCTGAACGAAAGCAATTTTGCGAATACCATGCGTAATGTTCTTCCCCAAGTATGGGCATTGCTGACCCAATCTGTCAATATTGTATTCAGTGTATTCACCTCATTCATCATCCTGCTGTACACTTTCTTCATTCTATTAGATTATGAAGCCATTGCACGGGGATGGATAAAACTGATCCCTGCCAGACACCGTGAAATGACAGTACATATTGTCACGGATGTACAGGACGGCATGAACAAATATTTCCGCGGGCAGGCGTTTGTCGCTTTTTGTGTAGGGATTCTGTTCAGCATAGGGTTTCTTATTATTGATTTCCCGTTAGCCATCGGTTTCGGATTGTTTATCGGGCTTCTCAATATGGTTCCCTACCTTCAGCTTATCGCTTTTATTCCCACAGTCTTATTAGCCTTACTGAAGGCTGCGGATACAGGAGAGAATTTCTGGTGGATATTATTTTGCGCCTTCCTTGTGTTCTGCATCGTACAAATTATACAAGACGCTCTGATTGTACCGAAAGTTATGGGAAAAATCACAGGATTGAATCCTGCTATCATTTTATTATCCCTCTCCGTCTGGGGGGCATTAATGGGAATTGTAGGTATGATTATCGCTTTGCCTTGTACCAGCTTGATGCTTTCTTACTATCAAAGATACATACGAATAAAAGAAAAAGAATTTTCCGGAGGGATAGAACACACTGATTTTCAGCACAAAGAGAATTCAGGCGAAAAATAATTCAAAAAAATCAGATAATATATTTGCATATTTCATCTAAAACGTCTACCTTTGCACTCGCAATTCGGAAGAATAGCAATAACAAAGGATTGATTCGCTAGCTCAGCAGGTAGAGCACAACACTTTTAATGTTGGGGTCTTGGGTTCGAGCCCCAAGCGGATCACCAAAGAAGCAGAGAGTTACACCAAAGTAACTCTCTTTTTTTTATGCTTTAAACGCGCCGGTTTACATGGTTCAGTTAAACGGCTCAGTAGATTTTTAGCGGCTCACCCGATAAACCTGGGGGATTAAGCATACAGCTTTGTAAGTCTGAAAAG
>ERZ1036420.570-NODE-570-length-19260-cov-10.402395_pt1 | contig 19260 bp, 21 predicted proteins | sample MGYA00514220_ERZ1036420 | MGnify/ENA primary metagenome ERZ1036420 (study PRJEB33795, sample SAMN09464938) | human gut metagenome | host: Homo sapiens | place: USA: Stanford, California | collected 2016-10 | study: EMG produced TPA metagenomics assembly of the...
AGCCTGTGCTGGAGGAATACCATAAGGGATTACTGACCGCTACACAGGCGATGCGAAAAATGGGAGTCAGCAGGAGCACGTTCTATCGGTTGCTGGCTGCTAGGTGATATTGGCATTTTTAACCTTTCCTGTACGGGGGATTATGGAGCGGTTACGTATAATTGAAACACGGAAAATGGCAAAAATCCAGCAAAAACCTTGCACCTGGAGGGCAACCATGTATCGTTACAGCAATGGCCAAATCAGCTTAGCGGATTTCAGACAGCCGGTGGGCATGAATCTGAAGGAAAGCAACCGTTGGGTAAAGAAAGCCCAGACGATCCCATGGCCGGAGATCGAGAAACGCTACGCCGCCCTATTCACAAACCGGAAAGGCAATGTGGCCAAGCCACTGCGTCTGGCCTTGGGAGCCTGCATCATTCAGGCGGAGTATGGCTATTCTGACGAGGAAACCGCGCTTCAGATTCAGGAGAACCCATATCTTCAATATTTCTGCGGGTATCCTGGCTATGATGACGAAAAGCTGCCCTTTGACCCGTCTTTGATGGTGTATTTCCGCAAGCGCCTGACGCCGGAAGTACTGGGTGAGATCAATGAGATGATCGTGCGGGACGCAAAGGAGCGTCAGGTCAAAGAAGCCGAATCCAAGGATGACGATGATTCTGACGACCAGCCGGGAACTGGTGGAAACAACGGTACTATGATCGTGGACGCCACCTGCGCGCCGTCCAATATCCGATATCCTCAGGATGTTTCTCTGCTCAATGAGGCCAGAGAAAACGCTGAAAAGCTTTTGGATGTTCTTCATGATCCCGCGGACGGAAAGAAGCCTCGAACCTACCGCAAACGCGCCCGGAAAGATTACCTGAAATACACAAGATGCCGTAAACACACCGCGAAAATGACCCGCAAAGCCATTGGAAAGCAGCTGACTTACCTCCGGCGTGACCTGAATGCCATCGATGGCAAACTGTCCCTCGGAAAAAATCTGCCCCCTCGCCAGGCGGAGCGTTTGGGCACGATCCGCGCCGTCTATGAGCAGCAGAAGTACATGTACGACAACCGTACCCACAGTGTGCCTGACCGGATCGTCAGTGTGAGCCAGCCCTTCGTTCGGCCCATTGTGCGGGGAAAAGCGGGAAAGCCGGTGGAGTTTGGCGCGAAACTGGACATCAGTGTCGTTGACGGATGGACACGGCTGGAGTGCTGTTCTTTTGACGCCTACAATGAGGCAGGAAATCTGCAGGAAATGGCAGAGCGGTTCCGAGTGCGAGAGGGGCATTACCCCAGCCGGACCTTGGCGGACAAAATCTACCGAAACCGGGAGAATCTCAGCTATTGCAAGGCGCGTGGGATCCGTCTTTCCGGCCCAGCTCTGGGACGGCCTAAAAAGGGTGAAACCAGAGACAAGGCTCAGGACTATCGGGATGAGTGCGAGCGCGTGGAAGTGGAGCGCAGATTCAGTCTGGCGAAGCGAAAATGTGGCATGGGGCTGGTCACCGCAAAGCTGCGGGAGACTGCGGCCCATGTGATCGCCATGTCCGTTCTGGTGCTGAATCTCCGCAAGATTCAGCGCGCCCTTTTGAGAATGCTCACATATCTTCTGGAGATTCTCGCTCAGAACAAAAATTGGGCACTTGTTCAGTAGACATTATTTATCAATCCATAAAACCGACAAAACTTTTTGTAAGAACTGCCAGTCACAAAAGAGGAGATCTCTTTTTCCGGAGTGACGCAAAAACGCGGATTGTGGTCTTTGCCGCAGAAAACGGGCAGAGCGGTCCCGCAAGCAAAAAGCTTGCAGGACCGCTCTGTTTGTTTCGATTTAAATTTCCGGGACGCAACTGCTCACACCGGAAAGGGAGGCCTTTTGATGCAGCCGCGTGTCATTTTCTTACGCAATCCCGGCTTTCCAAGAGGAGCTCTTTCCGGGCAATCGAACGGTCAGGCTTCCCGTTCTTTTACAAAACGCTCAAACCAGATATAGGCTACTTCCTTGCCCGGTTCGGCAGTCAGCGAATGGTCCAGGCCCGCCGGTACAAAACTCCAGTCGCCCGCATAATGGGGTACGCTCTCATTTTCGATTGTCAGCGTAAAATCGGCATTGTCCAGGCCGAAGTTCCACTGGTCCACCGCGGGATGCCCTTTCTCAACGGTGCCTTCCCCAACGGCTTTTACCACGCCCATCAAATTGCGGCCCACTTCCCCTGAATGAAGCACCTGCCAGCTGCGGGTGTGCGGACCTTTGCAGTCCTGGGTGTATTCATGGCATTCGCAAAATGAACGAAAGATTGGCAACGTGGTGTGGCATGCCGCGTAATTTTTCAAATCGCCTTCCGTCATATCCAGGACCAGGCACAAAAATTCCATATCCTCAATGGCATGAATGGAGAAATCGCTGTTGTCAAAATCCGGAACGAAGAACGCCAGCTCTGTAATGTTGCGGGCAAATTTCACGGTGTTGACATACCCTTTCCCCGATGTAAAACAATAAACCGCTGTTTTGTCGGCATATTTTTCCGGCCGCACATCGCAGCCGGCCTTTAAAAAGCATTTATAGTTGTACACACCGGGAAAAGAACCCGGCAGCAACTCTATGCGCGCATACCCTTCAGCGTTGTACTGAGGAACCATTTCCTCTTTTCTTACAATTGCAATCGACATTTTTCCACCATCTTTCTTTACGATTCAACCATCCACAGGAAAAAGATGATTCACCCTTTCTCTTTCCTGGTTTGATTTTATTGCGCCAAAAGAATATAATAAAAAACGACATTTTTGCTGTTTTCTCTGCGGTTTAATCTTCGTCTCCTCTGTTCAAAGCGGACAAAACGACCGCCGCCACGACACAAAGTGTTCCAAAACCGGAGCGCAGTGTAAACGCTTCGCCCAAAAAGAACACCCCCACCAGAACGCTGACCATGGGTTCTGCCACGCTGAGGATGGAAGCCGTACAGGCACCTGTGGCCACGATGCCACGCTGATATGCCACTGCGACGATTCCGGCCGCCAGCGCAGAGATCGCCATGGCGATCCACCCGCTGAGAGACAGGCCGGTCAACGTGCCGGCCAAGAGGCTGACGCTTCCGGAGAACAGTCCGTTGTACAAAAACACATAAAACATGAACACCAGCGAGGACAGGCCTGCCGCAGAGCTTTTGTCAATGGTCAGAATGTAACCGGAATAAACCAGTCCGGACAGCAACGCGACAAAAATCCCGGATAAATTCTGCTTTCCTGTCTGGACGTTGCAAAACAGGATCACGCCGGTCACGCACAGCGCCAGAATCATCCATTCACGCACATGCGGATGTTTTCGGAACAGCACCACGCACAGCAACATTACAAAAACGGGATACATAAAATGCAGTGTTGTGGCCATGCCTGTGGAAATCATGGTATAAGAGGAATAGAGCAGCACGGACGTCAGGAACTGAAACAGTGCGATGGTCATGCAGGAGAGATTCTGCCGAAGAGTTACGCGCAATGAAATTCTGCGCAGTCTGCACAGCATCCAGGCCGCCGGTACCACGAAAATTCCTTTGTAAAACATGATGTTGGTAAAATGGCCGCCCGATTCATAGACGATTGTGATCATCAACGGCAAGAAACCATTGAGCACCGCGGCCAGAATCACATAAAACACGCCCATCAGACGGCCGTGGCGCCATGTTTCAGGATTTCTTTGCAGCATTGTTCGCAGCGGCCAACACCGCGTTGTGTTTTCCAAGATATTTTTCCAGCGCTCCTTGCAGGAACGTCAGGACCGTGCACAAAAGCAGATAGATGAGACCTGCTTCCACATACATCCAAAGAGGCTGAAAATTGTTTGCCACCTGTGCACGCGCCACCTGGAAAATCTCCTTTACGGTGAGCACTGCGCACAGAGAGGTGTCTTTGGTGAGGCTGATGAAATAGTTTCCGACGGACGGCACCGCGATCAGAGCCGCCTGCGGGATAATGATGTAGCGGATTGTCTGCGCCCGGCTGATGTTGAGCGCATGGGCGGCTTCCCACTGGCCTTTGGGCACCGCTGCGATTGCGGCGCGGATGACTTCGGAGTTGTAGGCGCCCTGACTGATGATCAGGCCCACGGACGCCGAGACGAAAGGACTCAGGACAATGCCGAACTGTGGCAATCCGTAGAAAATGATGAACAACTGGACCAGAAGCGGCGTACCGCGGATGATCCACACGTAAAATTTGGCGATCGCCTGCAACACCTTCGAGTTTGACAGCCGCATCAACGCCACAATGAACGCGACTATAATTCCCAGGATGAACGCAATGATGGAAAGAGGAATCGTCGTCAGGATACATGCCTTGAGCATTGGCCACAACGCGTTCCCCATCAGTTCCGCGATCTTGACAGGATTTGTTTCTAAAATAGGAATCGCCCCCATCCACTCATTGTATTTTTCTCACAAGAAGGGGAGCCTGCGCTCCCCTTCCTGCAAGTACATTTCAGCGATACGGATCGAAAACGGGAGACTGCTCGGTGTATGCCTCTCCCATAAATTCATCGGACAGCGCCATGATGGTGCCATCTTCCAGCAGATCCGTCAGCGCCAGGTCAATTGCTTCCTTCAAAGATGCGTCTTCTGTGCGCACTGTGATGCCGCCCTGGAGATCCTCGGGATTTTCGGCCTCATAGACAAATGCAATCTTCAGCTTATCGGCCGCTTCGGGATAGGTTTCCAGATAAGTCTCATAAACCACCATGGAGTTGACCGTCAAATCAATGGTTCCGTTCAGAATGCCCTGGATCGCCATGGCAAAGTCCAGATCGGGGTTGCACTCGCAGCCCGCGTTAAACGCGATCTTACCGTAGGAAGAGGTGGTGGAGTTACCTGCTTTTTTGCCGTTCATGGAAGCGATGTCCACGATGTCGGTATTGTCCGCCGCTACGATGACGATGGGCATATCCTGGTGATACAACGTCGAAGTGGTCAATCCTTCAAAGGGATCCACTGTGGATTTTTTCAGGCCTTCGGTGATGATGTCATAGCGCTTTGACTGCAGACCGGCCAGAATGCCGTCAAACTGAGAGGCAACGTCAAACTTGATGTCCACGCCGAGCTTGTCCGCCACACATCTTGCCACCTCGGCATCAAAACCCGTCAGATAATCCGGATCTTCTTCGGAATAGTACAAGAACGGAATCCAGTTTCCTTCACAGCCGCAGGTGAGCACGCCTGCATCCAGCACTCTCTGGAGAGAATCGTCGGTGGCATTGGCCAGAATATCGTCCAAGGCGGCCTGGAAGTCATCGGATTCGGCAGTCTCCTGTGAGACGGGAGCGGAACTGGCTGGCTCTTCGGCGGCAGCGGAACTGGCCCCTGCGGAAGAACTGCTGGTGCTGGAACATGCAGCCAGGCCCAGAATCATTGCCAGTGACAAGAACAGTGCAAGTGCTTTTTTCATCTTCATCTCTCCTTTTTGCTGATTTTGTAAAATTTGTTCACGCCAGGAACAAAATTGCCCTGCAAGTCAGCTTGCATAGCCGTTGATGGCGCATTCGACCCAGAAATAATTGATTTTTTCATCCGCGGCAATTTCGGACCCATGCGGCGTATTCATACCCGTATAAGTGACATCGCCTTCGGACACATGTGTGGACTCGCCGTCTGCGGTATAGGTCATGCTTCCTCCCGGCAGGATGATGTACCACTGGTCCAGATCCGGATGGATATGGGTTCCGATGACGGAGGGACCGGCGCCCACGTTCCAACCCATGGAATACCGTCCCAAAAAGCGGTGTTCCATCACGTGGTGGGACTGACAGGTAGAGGCGATGCTGGTGTTGAACCCCTCCACATACCGCCATGCGTCTTTGAACAGGCGGAAACGGGGCAGTTCCATGTGGATGTAGTCCATGCGCTCAATATCGTGTTGATCCATCTCCCCGACAAAATGGTAAAATTCCAAATCCTTTTTGCCTGCAAAAATGGTAAACGTCTCCTCGTCGTAATTGGGCACAAAATTGGCCGGGCCCGCAATCTGCCAGCACTGGGACTCGGTGGTGACATACCCTGTCGCCGTAATAAAAGCAAAAAACTGTGTTTTGTCCTTGTATGCGTAGAGCTCCGGTTTCCAGGAACAACCGGCTTTCAATATGCATTTGTAGGCCTTCATGCAGGGAGCTGCCCCCGGAAGAATTTCCACCCGGGACAACCCATTTTCATCAAATGCTCCGACAAGATCCTCTTTTCTGGCCACTAACATACGTCATCTACCTCCACTTTTTTGAAAAATAATATTGTATAGGCAGCACCGCCTACCAAAAGACAGCTTTAATCTTCCAAGAAGCGGCGGATCGCCGCCATATTCCGTTGATCGGCCGAAAAGGGATCCGCCAGGTATTGGCCTCCCAATTCCATGTTGAACGTACCCTTGTAATCGTAACGTTCAAACGTCTGCAGTATTTGGACCAGAGGGTATTCCCCTTCGCCAAACACACGATGCCCGGAGGGCGCCCCATCTGCCAGGTGGCAATGCGCCAGATTTTCGCCGAAGGCCTCAAACCACTGCTCCACCGTTTCACCGGCGACGCCGATGGCCACCAGGTCTATCATCACTTTTACGGCCGGATGACGCAGCTGTTCCAAATACGCTTTTGCATCTTCCAATGAAAGAACCAGATTGCTCTCCAATGGCTGGAGCGTCTCCAGTGCCAAAGTTACACCGCAGCTCTGCGCAAAGTCCGCCACCTGTGCGACGGCGTCCATCGACCGCTTCATTCCCTCGCTTTTGGACTCATCCAGGTAGCCCCATCCGGAATTGATGGATAGGATCGAACAACCCAGCTCCGCGGCCACTCTGACTCCATTTTTATAATAGGCAACCGCCAGCTTCTGGCGCTCTTTTCCCGGGGCAGCAAATTGGTGTTGCCACTGCATACTGGGCGTGGTGAGAGAGACAAACTTCAATCCGCGTTCTGAGGCCATGCGCCGAAGTGAGGAAGGATCCGAAATGTGGTATGCGTCCAAAATAAAATGCGGGGCGCCACACCACATCTCCAAACTCTCAATGCCACAGCGCACCATATTGTCCAGATATTCCTCGAACCGAAAGTTCTGGTAATGCTGATTTACACCGGCAAACTGGTTGCATTTCAAACGTCTCATTGACCGGCACCTTCTTTCGGAAGAATCTGCTGCATGGTCTGTTTATCGGCCTTGTCCGGCTCCTGCAAATAGGTGCGTCCGCCCAAAAAACAGGTTGCGTCGCCGTGATAACCCGCCTCCAGGAGTTGGCGGTAATATCGCTGCATGGGATGGATTCCCCGGCCTGGAATACGGTATCCTCCAGCTCTTCCGTCACAAAACAGCACGTGATACAGCCGTTTTCCGAATCGCTGTGACCACTCCTCCACCCTTTCGTTTCGTTCGCTCATCACATATGTATCCAGGAGGACGCCAAGCAGAGGACTGTCCACTGCACGCAGCAGACTCTGCAGTTCTGCCGCCGTATGCAGTGCGGCAGCCGAAGCCGGCAGAGCCGTTCCCAGCGCAACGGGCATGTGTTCCGATTCTGCGAGCTTCAGAATGCCCTTCATCATTGCAATGCAATTTGCCATTCTTACACCCGGGTCCTCACTCAGCAGACCATTTTGCGGACGCAGGCACATCACCTGCGCTCCCAGCCGTTTGGCCGCGCGCACACAATTTTTGTAATATTCCAGCGAGACTGCAAAATGCTCGGTCTCCTGCTGTGCAAAGAGCGAGTAGCCGTAATTGGCGGGAAGAAAGGCGGAAATGGAAAATCCCTTTTGTGCAAGGAGGCAGGCAAGCGCCTCTACTTCTGAAAAATCGCGGTGATCGATGAACAGATGCGGAGTGCTGCCATAGAGGGAGAAACGTTTCAACCCCAACTGTTCCTGACTGCGCAGAAAATATGCAAAGGAATAGCGCACATAGTGCGCGTTTGACAAAACCGTCTGAATTTGACTCTCCATTTTTGGGCCCTCCCCGTCGGCTGTTTAAAGGACTTTGGACAAAAAGTCTTTGGTGCGCTCCTGCTGCGGATTGTTGAACAGTTCCGCAGGCGTATTTTGCTCCAGAATGTAGCCGCCGTCGAAAAAGAGCACCCGGTCGGCAACTTCCCGGGCAAATCCCATTTCGTGAGAAACGATGATCATCGTCATGCCTTCAGCCGCCAGTTCCTTCATTACGTCCAGCACTTCGCCGATCATCTCCGGATCCAAGGCGGAAGTCGGCTCGTCAAAAAGCATCAACTGCGGATTCATGGCCAGCGCACGCGCAATGGCTACCCGCTGTTGCTGGCCGCCGGACAGCTGCGCCGGATAAGCATCCCGCTTTTCCGGCAGGCCCACGCGCTCCAAAAGGCGCATGGCGATTTCCTCCCGCTCTTGTGGGGTCTTGTTCGTGTTGGTCTTCAGGGCGAGGGTCATGTTTCCCAAAATGGTGTGATTGATGAAAAGATTGAAGTTCTGAAACACCATTCCGATTTCATCCATCGCCTTTTTCCGCAGCACCTTTTCGGATTTCGCCTTTCCGCACAGATCGACAAAAACCGGTTCTTTTCCCTTTTCCAGGGAAACCGCCATATTGATCTGGCCGCTGGTCGGCTGTTCCAAACCGTTCAGGCAGCGCAAAAAAGTGGATTTCCCGGTGCCGGACGGGCCGATGATTACAATCACTTCTCCCCGCTTTACATCCAAGTCAATTCCTTTTAAAACTTCCAGATGTCCAAAGCTCTTTTTGACTCCACGCACTTTCAATAAAATGTTGTTTTCCTGCAATTTCGGCACCTCCAACAAAATACGGTTGCATAACCGCAAATCCTTTCTGTGTGCATTGCCCGCAAAGCGTTTTGTGTGATATGATGTGGTTGTCTTTTTCGTTTTTATTTCATTTTCGTCGTCATTTTTTTGATATCTTAAATATTAATAACGGAATTTATTTAAATTTTAACGTTATATTACTGTAGCTGCTTGAATATTTTTTATCATATTCCCGTTAGAAAGTCAATAAGATTTTCGATATGTGGATTTAATTTCAATAAAATGCACAAATGTTTCTTATTGAAAATAGCATAAGTGTAAAATATCCAAAAAGTTTTTCGTAATTTTTTCAAAAACGTTGACAAATTACCGTAAAATACTATATATATAACGTAAAAGAGTAACATGCGATCCCTTCTCAAGGGAATCGATTGATTTTTATACCAAGGTTGATTGTAAAATCAAGTTGGACAGATAAAAGAAATCCATAGTGATTTGCCCGGTGGTAGAATGGAGTTGAAAAGATAACATTCACCAAAGGAGAGCAATCACTATGGACTGCCCTAAGTAGAGCTTACTGAATGACTGCTATTTCATCAATAACCGGAAAAAGGATGATTTCACCCAAATCAAAATCGTAGTCGAGAGACCACTCATTCAGAGGCGCAAAAAGGAGACGCAGTTTGCGCTCCATATTTGCGGCAAAGAAACCCATGGCAATAGAGGTCATGGATGTGTCTGGCTGGCGGCACATAATCCTGTCCAACCCGTACCGCCGCTTGACAACACCGAATTCTCCTTCAATTGCCACTCGTTCACAACCGTCCTGATAGATTTGCTTGCTCTCCGATGCTTTCTCGGTTATTGACTTCCGTCCCAGCCGTGGCCCCGAAAGTCGTATCCCGTGTGCGGTGCACCACAGCTTATTCTCCCGGTTGGGATAGGCACGGTCTGCCAGAATTGTGGCGGGGTAAAAGCCAAAGATACGGTGGTATTCCGAGACTGCTTCCACCAGACTTTATGGTGTGGCGTGGAGACGTGTCCATTAAACCCACAGAATTGCCTGAAGCATTGAAACGAAAGGCAACAAAGCATCGTGAAATGGCGAACAAACGGCACTACGGCGCGAGTATTTCGACCCGTCCGGAGATTGCTTGTCTTCGTCTTGAAGAAGGACACTGGGAGGGCGATACCGTGGTCGGTAAGCGCGCCGGACAAGAATCAGTGGTGTTTTCCCTACTGGAAAAGAAGACAGAAACCTACCTGGCGTTCCGTATTCCCGGCAAGACCAGCGAAGCTGTGATGGGTCTCATGACCGCGCTGCACGATGAATACGGCGAAAACTTCTCCCGTATCTTTAAGACCATTACAGTCGACAATGGCAGCGAGTTTGCCGACTTCGCTCAAGTGGAACAATGGGGAACCCAAGCTTTCTTTGCTCATCCCTACACATCTTGGGAGCGCCCGCAAAACGAACGGCACAACGGCCTGTTCCGCGCTTTTGTTCCGAAGGGAGCCTCCATTGAGGCTTTCTCCGACGAAGATATTCTTTCCGCCGCTGACGAACTGAATGGACGCCCTCGCAAGAAACTCGGATATCGCACTCCTGAAGAGCTATTCGATGCCTTTCTCGATGCTGTATTCGCTGCGTGACTTTTGAAAATTTTCCGCTCCTCTCTATCTTCCGGCAGTGTCCAACTTGTTCTTGCAATTTGCGATTTTTATACCAATAAACGGACAAGGAGAATCCTTTTATGAGCAAAAAAGTAACGCTCGCTACCATTGCGCATACCTGCGGCATTTCCGTGGGAACCGTCAGCCGTGCTTTGAGCGAAAAGCCAGATATCAATCCCGAGACAAAGGCCCGTGTGCTGGAGACAGCTGCGCAGCTGGGATATCAGAAATTCAATGGGATGGCCGACCGCAAGGAATTGCGAATCGGCATCGTCTATTGCCAGAAAAGCGAGGAGTTTTACGAACGGGTGACCGCAGGCATTTTGGACGCCGAGCGCGAGCTCCAGAAGAATCACCCTGTGCGCGTGACCCTTCTTCGCACGGAATATCTGGAACAAAAGGAACAATCCGAACTGCTGCAATCCCTCTGCCCGGACGATTTTGATGCACTCTTGATCAACAGCGCAAGCAATGGAAACGGCGTTCTGATCGATCAGTTGATTGCGCAAGGGCTCCCGGTGGCCACTTTCAACACGGATGCCCCCACCAGCGAGCGATTGTTTTTTGTGGGAACAAACGCCTACCAGTCCGGATGTATGAGCGCCAGCCTGATGGGAAAGCTCATGGGAGAAAAAGGAAAGGTCCTCATTCTGGGCAACTTTGCCGGCAGCTCCTGCTGGATGGATCGTTTTTCCGGTTTTTGCTCTGTGATCCAGAACGATTTTCCCAACATCCTGCTGATGCCCAGTATCCAATGTTACAAATCGGACCACATTGTCGCCCAGGAAATCAAAACACTGCTTGCGGAGAACCCGGACATCACCGGCATTTTTCCCACAAATGCCACCTGTACCTGCGGGACCATCGAGGCATTGCGCGAGCTGGACCGCAAAGATCTGTCGGTTGTGGGATACGACCTTTCTTCCGGGACGCGCGCGGCCTTGATTGACGGATATTGCGATGCCGTCCTGCATCAGAACCCATACCGTCAGGGATATCTGGCCGTGAAATGCATGACCAAATACCTGTTGAACCATCAACTTCCCGACCGCAACGAAATCTCCCTTCCCACCAACATCATTTTGAAGTACAATATGGCAACCTGCTGAGCAGGCAAAGCCGTGTTGGGTAAAATCAAACGGAAGAAAGAAGGAAAGCACAATGAAAATGACATTTCGCTGGTATGGAGATGACAGCGACTCGGTCACACTCAAACAGATCAAGCAAATTCCCGGTATGAGCGGCATTATGGGACTGCTGGATTACAAGGCGGCCGGGGAGGTCTGGAACGAAGAGGAGATTCGGACTTACATTGAAAAGGTACATGCCGCCGGATTGGAATGCGAAGTCATTGAGAGCGTCAATGTGCACGAGGACATCAAACTCGGCTTGCCATCCCGGGATCTGTACATTGAAAACTACCGGATCACCATCCGCAATCTGGCGAAATACGGTGTCAAAGTCATTATCTACAATTTTATGCCTGTGCTGGACTGGCTGCGCACGGATCTTGCGCGCACGATTCCCGAAGATGGGTCCAACAGTCTTTATTTTGACGAAAAAGAGCTGGGGGACATGACCCCCATGGACATTGTACGCCGCACGGCGGAACAGTCCAACGGATTCACCTTGCCCGGATGGGAGCCCAAGCGCCTGGCGGATCTGGAACATGTGATGTCTCTGTATCAAAACATCGACGAACTCCGCCTGTTGGAACATTTCAAATATTTTTTGGACGCGGTCATTCCCGTGTGCGAAGAGACCGGCGTTCGGATGGCCTGTCACCCGGACGATCCGGGCTGGCCCATTTTCGGACTGCCCCGCATTGCCCACGATCAGGCCGGCTATGACCGAATTCTTGCTCTGCACGACAGTCCGGCCAATACGGTCTGCCTGTGCACCGGCAGTCTGGGCAGCAACACCGCCAACGACATTCCGGCCATGATCCGCCATTTCGGCAACATGGACCGAATCGGGGCCATGCACATCCGAAACATCAAGCATCTGGGCAGCGATCGCTGCTTCCGCGAGAGCGCCCATTTGTCCAGTACCGGCGATCTCGACATGTTCGAAATCATGAAAGCGGTTCACGAAGTATGCCCGGACACGTATGTGCGTCCCGATCACGGGCGCATGATCTGGGACGAAACCGGCCGGCCGGGATACGGTCTTTATGACCGCGCACTGGGCGCCTGCTATCTCAATGGTCTTTGGGAAGCCATTGAAAAAATGTCCTGAAAGGAGAGAATGCGAAACGATGCTTCTGAACCAAAAAGGTCTGTGTGCCGCAGACGATTGGAAACGAATCGGCGTAACACTTCCCGCATTTGACAGGTGTGCCATGCAGGCTCATACAGAAAAACATCCTGTCTGGGTACATTTTGGCGCCGGCAATATTTTTCGCGGGTTTATTGCCAATCTGCAGCAGACACTGCTGAACAAAGGGCTGGCACAGAGTGGTATTATCGCAGTGGATACCTTTGATTACGATATCATCGACCGCATTTACGCGCCCTTTGACAATCTGACGCTCCTGGTGAGCTTGAAACCCGACGCAACGACCACCCGTGAGATCGTCGCCAGCGTTGCCAAAGCGCTGCGGGCGGACCCCGCCGACGCCGGACAGATGGGACAGCTGCGGACGATTTTTGCGGATCCCGGTCTGCAGATGGTCAGCTTTACCATCACGGAAAAGGGATACGCCCTGTCCGGTCTGAATGGAGAACGGACGCAAATGGTGCGGGAGGATTTGGACAACGGTCCGGACCGGCCGCGACACGCCATGAGCATCCTGACGGCTTTGATGCTGGCCCGCTATCAGGCGGGTGCCTTTCCCATTGCGCTGGTGAGCATGGACAACTGCAGTCACAACGGCGAAAAGCTGCGCAGCAGCGTTCTGACCATTGCGCGCGGCTGGTCGGAGAGAGGATTTGTTCCCGCCGGTTTTGTGCAGTACCTTGAGGATGAGGCGCGCGTCTCCTTTCCCTGGAGCATGATCGACAAAATTACGCCCCGGCCGGATGAAGGGATCGCCCGCAGTCTGGCGGAAGACGGCATTGAGGGAATGCAGCCCATCGTCACATCCCGAAACACATACATCGCGCCCTTCGTCAACACCGAAGTTCCACAGTACCTGGTCATTGAGGACCGTTTTCCCAACGGCCGGCCATCGCTGGAGCAGGCCGGTGTATACATGACCGACCGCGATACGGTGAATCTCACCGAGCGCATGAAGGTCTGCACGTGTCTCAATCCGTTGCACACCGCTCTCGCCGTCTATGGATGTCTGCTCGGATACAAAAGCATTGCCCGGGAGATGCAGGATCCCGATCTGAAACGCCTTGTGGAGCGCATCGGTTATGTCGAAGGTCTGCCGGTGGTGGCCGATCCCGGCATTCTGAACCCCGAGACTTTCCTGCGGGAAGTGATCGAGCAGCGTCTGCCCAACCCCTTTATTCCAGATGCACCGCAGCGCATTGCCACCGACACCAGTCAGAAAGTTCCCATTCGATTTGGCGAAACCATCAAGGCTTATGTTGCTGACGCGTCGCTGGACCTGCATCAGCTGATTGCCGTTCCCCTGGTTATTGCCGGTTGGATGCGTTATCTCCTGGCTGTGGACGATGCAGGCGGGGCGATGCCCATCAGCGCCGACCCCATGGCAGAGGCGCTGCAGGCACAGCTTGCCGGCATTTCGTTTGATTCGCCCGCTTCCTATCAGGGACAACTGCGAAACATTCTGAACAAGCGGGCCCTCTTTGGCTCCGATCTGTGCGCCCTCGGCATGGCGGAACAAATTGAGGCCATGTTCTGTGAAATGCTCGCCGGCCCCGGCTCGGTGCGCGCAACTTTGAAAAAACATCTTGCGTCGGACTCGACCGTGTAAAGGTCCCCGATCCACATACAAAAAAAGACTTGGGATCCGGTTCGATCCCAAGTCTTTTTTGTCGCTCTCCTTCAGGTCATCCAAGCAGACGTTTCCACACGCCAACCTTTTCGCCGGGAGCAGAAAGAAGCTGCCCGCCTTTCACCGGATCCAAACGGACGGCCGAGAGCAGTGTCCCCACCAACACGGCCTGGGTACAGCCGTTCCACAGACCATCGCTCAGGAAAGGCACCATCACCCCGCCGCAAAACGCTGCACTGACCAGAAGCTGTGTGGTCAAAAGAGACACACAAGCCACTCCCAGCAGACGGCCGGACGCATTTCGGGTGCCCAGCGCGGCCCGCCACAACACAAACAGGCAAAAAGCCACTCCCGCCAACAGCGCCAGCGCCGCCGGCCGGCCAAATGCATAAGCGCTCCATGTCAGCGGATCCTCCGCGCCCAGCAGATGGAAAATCGTCTGTTCCGTCATGTTTTGAAACATATTTTCCGGTACCCGGTCAAGCCATTGCTGCGCCACCGGCTGCAGGGGCGAACGCCCCTGCCAGATGGTCAGGCGCATCAGCGAAATCCAACCACTGCCGGTGGGGTCAAAAAACGGGTTCAGACGCTCCATCACCCGCGTCGCCACACCGGGCAAAAGCAGAATCCCCACCCCGGGCGTGAACGCCGCAGCCAAAACGACGCCCAGGCTCTTTCCACGGCCCAAGCCAAACCAATTGCTCCAACCACAGTACAGACTCAGCACCAGACCCGCCAAAAACAGGCTCAGTGCCACCGAAAACGCCGGGACACAGAGTGCCATCAAAACCGCCGTCAACAGTGCCGCGCCGGCCGTTACAAGGCCCCGCATTCCTCTTCCTCTCTGCCGATACAGTACCGCCGCATACCCCAAAATCAAAAAGGAACATAAATATCGCGCAGAAATATGCGTTCCCTGAACAGGCTGCGTTGTCAAAATGGCTCCCATCACCAGGGCAAGCGCACCTCCATACACAAGCCATGCGCGGCGCATCTGCGCCGCCGGATCCGTAAAAGAGACCGCCGCCAACACACCCACCGGCAGAAGGACACGCAGCCCCTCGTAACAAAGGATGTCCTGCCACGCACATTCGTCCAGCTGAACTTGACTCACGCACCGCACCAGCGCGCCCAGAACAAACGGCCGCCAGGCAGGGCGAGGGCGATGAACTTCGTCCAGTTGACCACCGATTAAAATCGCGTCTCCCATGCTCTCCAGCGTTTTTCGCTCTGCCTGCTCGCAAGTTTCCCCCTGGGCAAGGTATGCGTCGTACTGGTCTTGAAGATGGGTTTCCAGTTCGGCCCGAACCGGCTGTACGGCGGCACCACAGCGAAGCTGCGCCGTGGCCAAATCCAGCCACTGCTCCAATTTCTTCGTCAGCATTTTCCTTCCCTCCTCTGGAACTGCGCGGGATGCAGCACACGATTGATGGCCGTACTTACCCGGTCCCACTCGCTTTGTTCTACCTCCAGCGCCTGCCGGCCTGTCCGGGTCAAATGATAATACTTGCGAGGTTTGCCCGCCGCGCCCGCGGCCTCATAGCTCTCGATTTTTCCCTCCTGCTCCAGTGCGTGCAAAATGGGATACAATGTGCCCGCCTTCAACAAAAACGTATCGTTGGAACGTTTTGCCAGCTCGTCGATCATCTGATAGCCGTACATATCGCTCTCCTGCAAAAGCCGTAAAAGCAACATCTGGGTGGAACCCGGCACCATATTTTTGGGCTACACTCCCTTCGCCTCCTTATATATAGATAATCTATATATAGCATTATACCGTCCCTCTTTCCCTGTGTCAACCTCTTTTTCTTTTCATCCTCACGCAAAACCGTTGATTTTTTTCAGGTTTGTGGTACAATTTAAATCGTAAGTAGTAAGTAATATGTAAAAAGCGAGGTGTCTTTTCATGACCGATTTGACAGTGACACAGGAATATTTCGTATGCGCCGCGGCCAAAAACGGAAAGATTTCCGGCACCGAGAAAGCGCTTTGCCCGGTGGCAGCCGGTTTGTTTGAGTTGATGCTGGAAGGACTGGTTCGCTTTGAGAACAAACAAATTGTCCCGTTGGTAAAAGTTCTTCCGCCGGAAAAAGCAACGTTGGAGCCCTTGTTCCGACTCCTGCTTTCTCAAAAAGCCTTGAACGTTGAAAACTTGCGCAGAAATACACCTTTACAAACCGCAATCTCAAGGAGCTGGTCATGTCCGTGGGAGACGCGCTGGTAAAGGCCGGTTGCGCTCGGCGGGAAAGCGCTTTGTTCGGCGCCGTCCGGTATCTTCCGTCTCACGAGGCAGTGGATCGGGTGGTGAACAAACTGCGGGCCGAGTTGCTGGAAGAGGGTGTCATCACCGAGGAAGCGGCTCTGTTGGCCGTGCTGCTGGATAAGAGCAACCAAATGAAAATGTTTTTTTCCAAATACGAGCAGGGGGAGATTTCTCAAAGACGAAAGGCCCTTGCCGCGACTGAAGCGGGAAGAAAAACACAGGATATGATCGATCATATTTACGCGATGCTCACCATCACCACTGTGCTGAGCACCCAATGAGGCGAAAAGAGGCGCTGATATGTCGCGACAAAGACGGATGGATGTGATTGAACAGGCGGAATTCGTCACCATCGGGGAGCTGGTGCGTCTTACGGGGGCGCGGTACAGTACCCTGAAGTTTTACACAGAAGAAGGACTTCTGGACTTTGAACAGTCTGAACCCAATTTGACCCGGCGCTATCGCCGAACCGAGAGTCTGCAGCGCATCGCTCTTTTGAGGGAATTGCGCCACAATGGAAAGAGCATTCCCGAAATCAAGGCGCTTGTGCAAAAGGAGACCTCCGCCCTTCCTTATTAAATAGGGTCTGCTGAACGGAAAAACGCAGATATCATTCAAGTTTGAGTCCCACTGAGGTCCTTTTTCGAAAAAACGGCGAATTTTACGTCATTTCAGCTCTATTTTCTTTCGTGCACCCGTCAAAAGGGTGCACTGATTCCATGTCAGGCTTCGCGGAGACTTCGCTCTGCCAGAGCAAGGGCATATAGATTGGCACAGGCAAACATGGCGTATAGGCGGTTTTCGTTCTTTTTCAGTCCACGATACCGCACCTTTTGATACCCAAACTGGCACTTGATTATCCGGAAAACATGCTCCACCTTACAGCGGACGGAAGATTTTCGATGCTCAATTATGCGTTCCCAGTCCAGTGCATTGTCGGAAACCTGTGGAAAACTGTGCGGTCTGCGATTGATACGGTAATCGATAGCGGCTAAATGTGTATTTTCTCGAATCTCCGGTCGATTCTGTATCCCGACATACCCGGAATCACCGTAAACCACGAGATCGTCTTTCCGGATGAGCTTCGGGGCAACAACCACATCGTGAACATTCGCAGCAGTCACCGCAATCGTGTGAACCAGGCCGCTGCCGGCATCTACTCCGGCATGACATTTCATGCCAAACCGCCATTCATTGCCCTTCTTCGTCTGATGCATTTCCGGATCGCGGGATTTTTCCGCATTCTTCGTCGAACTGGGAGCATTGATTATAGTCGCGTCAACAATCGTTCCGCCCTTCATCATATGGCCGGTTGCGACCATTACCCGGTTAATGGCATCAAAAAACAGCTTGTTCAGGCCGTTTTCCTCCAGAAGATGCCGGAATCTGCAAAGCGTCGTTTCGTCCGGCACATTTTCCGTCATAAAGTCGATTCCCGCGAATTTCCGCATGGCATAGCTGTCGTATATGGCATCCTCTGTTGCCGGGTCAGATAAATTGAACCAGATCTGAAGCAGGTACATCCGCAGCATTCTTTCAATGCCGATCGTCGGACGTCCCCGCCTGTTGTTGGGATAATACGGCTCTATGATTTGTACCCACTCATCCCAGGGAATGATTTCGTCCATGATTTCCAGAAATTCTTCCCGCTTCGTTTTCTTCTTCCGACAGTTGTACTCCATATCTGTAAAGGTTTGTTGTTTCATATCCCATGCACCGCCATTTTTTTTGATGCTTCTATTATACAGCAAGCCTTGTTATCTGACGACCACAGATTAATTCAGAGGTTCCTTAACACCCAGCCGACCTTTCATCTCCTGCGTAGTATATCCCCCAAACAAGGCTTGATCGCCTTTAGAACGTATACGACCAAATCCTGCATCATCCACACCGCGCTCATATATGTTCTGGGAAAGACGCTTTTCGGATTCACGCAATCTTATACGAGCTTCAGTACGCTCAATCAGAGAGATACGTTCCTCAATGAGTTCTTGTTTTCTTGTCTGGACGGCAAAATAGCTCTGTGCAAACGCTATTTCTTCTTTTCTGGGATCACCATTCTGCGCAATCAAATAGCATGCGTAACGAGTGAGCATATAATCTTTTATAGATCTTTTAGCGCCTTTACCCGCCGTTATCATTTTCGTGACCTCACGAAAGTGATCGGATACTTCAACGCCGGAAGTTTTACAGGAATCCATCGCACGGTATACTGCCTGATCAAAGTTTTCCCATCGTCCATATCCAAGCAAAATCATCAATTCTCGAGCATACCAAAATTCGGTTTCGGCATCCTCTGCGCTATGTATAATAAGATCATACTGCTGTCGTATTTGCTCAATTTTTTTCTTGTCCATATGCCAATTACCTCTTGACTCCGTTCGTATCTAAGGAGGGACTATCTTTATATTTATGGCTTATAATGTGTTGCATTGGCCTTTTTCGTCAAGATAAAAAACAAATATGTTTACACCATTTCTACACCATTTTCGCGGATGGTCACATGAGCCATTATAGAGATTCATGTTTCCAAAGTTCGAAAAAACTACGTATCAATGCGGTTTTATAGACTTTTGCAAAGATTTAGGAATTTATAGAAAATAGGCTGTGGACTACGATTCCAAGCTTCATATAAAACCTTCCTCTTCTCAAGCGGGGCGGCAGCCCCGG
>ERZ1036420.571-NODE-571-length-19225-cov-4.979343_pt1 | contig 19225 bp, 24 predicted proteins | sample MGYA00514220_ERZ1036420 | MGnify/ENA primary metagenome ERZ1036420 (study PRJEB33795, sample SAMN09464938) | human gut metagenome | host: Homo sapiens | place: USA: Stanford, California | collected 2016-10 | study: EMG produced TPA metagenomics assembly of the...
ACACATACGCCGCCGGTCCCGGACTCCTTTCTGGTTGTTGGGTGCGGTAGGTGAGGTGGGGCGGTGCGTTGTGGTTGTTGCGGTTATTGTTGTTATTCTGATTATTATAGTTATGTAGTTTGTTTTTATAGGATGTCGGAATAGTCCAGGATGGTTACGCCGGTTTCTTTGTCTTCGATGACTTCCGGGTGGTCGCCGGCTTCTTCGGCTTTTTTGAGGAGTTCTTCTGCGGTGTGGATTGGGATTGCCAGTTCGATGGGTTCCTCCTCGGATGGTTCTTCCTGGGGTTCTTCGGTTTCGGCTGAAGCGATTTCTTCGGTCTCTTCGGTCTCTTCTGTTTCTTCGCTGTCCGTTTCCGTTGTTTCTTCTATATTATTATCTTTGTTTTCTGTCTCTTCTTTTGCTGTCGCTGTAACGTCTGCGGACGGTGTTTCGTTTTCTTCTTCGTTCAGAAGTTCTCCTACTGCCTCTGCCAGGGAACGTTCCAGGGCTTCGGCTTCTTCCTCTTCTACGCTCTTCTTCGGAGCTGCCTCTCCCAGGGTTTCCAGGATCTCTTCTTTTTCTTCCTGCATCGGCGCCGCTTTCAGATGTCCGGTGTCAACTACTGTGCTCTCTTCCGGTTCTTCCTCCAGATCTCTGATGATCATTTCATCTTCTTCTGTCTCTGCTGCTTCTTCACTGACGGCTGCCGCTGTCAGGATTTCATCCTGCTCCGGTTCTGTTTCGGTTTCTGCGGATTCTTTGACGGGCTTCTGCTCATCTTCTTCCACATCCTCCTCTTCGTCGTCCTCTTCTTCTGCTTCTTTCGCTTTTCGGCGCGCTTCTTTTTTCAGACGGCGTTTTTCTTTTCGGCTCAGAGGCTTTTCTTCTTCCTCATCGCTGTCTTCTTCTGCCTCATCGGCATCTTCCTCTTCGTCTTCATCCTCGTCCTCATCGTCATCTTTTCTCCAGACTTCAGACAGGATAAACAGAATGATCAGAAATGCTACGCAAAGTCCCAGGATGATAATTCCTTCTCTGCTCTGAAGGGTCAGGGAAAGCATTCCGATCACCGGAACCGTCAATGCGACTTTCTGAACTCCGCCGGTCAGCTGCAGGTCTGTGGTATTTCCGCTGACCTCGTCGGTTACCGTATAAGTGGAAGTGTCCGCCGCGATGGAGGATACGGTATATATGTAGCTTCCGTTGCTGTCCTCCTGCAGGATCCGGTCGCCGACCTCAAGTTCCGTCGCCTGGGCACTTGTTGCGTAAGTCACGGAACCTCTGCTCAGATTGGTGTTTCCCGTTCCGTCAGATACCTTGGTCGTGACTCCCAGCAGTGGAGGGATCAGCAGCGCTCCCGCTGAAAGTATCGCGACCAGCAATACTATATTTACAATTGCTTTTAAGAATTTCGACATTTCTCTACTCCTTATTGGCTTCTTGCTGGTTTGTATTTTCGCTGTTGTTCATGTTGTTCCTGAACGGTTATCCCTATTTTACCATCGAATCTTTGGGATGTACATAGTTTCGTTCAGAATCTTTCGGGTTTTTATTATAACGCTTTTTTCTGAATAATGCAAGAATTGGAGAGAAATATGGATTTTTCCCCTTTAATATGATAAAATTTCTTTGGATTTTATACTGGAAAGGAGCAGACAACTATGGATTCCAGAATAAAAACAATTGAAGACCTTTCACTGAACGCGTGGCCTTCTCACCAGATGCAGATCTATGATGGATGGATTCTCCGCTTTTCTTATTTTTATACACATCGTACCAACAGCGTCGAACAGATCGGGCCTTCCCTTCTTCCGCTTCCGGAAAAAGTGGCTTACTGTGAGGATATTTACCGGAACTGGGGAACCCCCTGCATCTTTAAGATCAGCCCCCTGATCCCGCCTGAATTTGACCGTTATCTGGAGGACCGCGGATATGAGATTCAACATACCACCCATGTAATGACCCGCCCTCTGGAAGATGACGCAGGGCTGGACCCGGCAGTCACCGTCACCACCAGCAATTTCATTCCGCTGAAGTGGATCGAAGGACTTTTCGCCCTGAAAGGCACCACAAACATCATGCACCGCACGATCGTACCCTCCATGTACCGGGCGATTCCGAAGCAGACAATCTGCGCTTCCATCTGCGACGCTTCCGGAACGATCATCGCCACCGGCCTTGGAATTCTGGACCGGGAGTACATCGGGCTGTACGCGATCCACGTCCACCCGGATTACCGGCACCGGAATTACGCCCGCTCCATCTGCCAGACCATTCTGAAAAAAGGACGGAGCCTCGGCGCCACAAAGTCTTATCTTCAGGTTGTGGACGGGAACGAAGCTGCCATCCGCCTGTACCGTTCCCTTGGCTATTCCCACTTTTATACCTACTGGTTCCGTGCAAAACCCGTCAACGGAGTGGAATAAAAAAAACAGGAGAAAAGATCAGCAAAAACATCTCTTTTCTCCTGCTTCCTCTGCATTCACGCATCAAACACTTTTTCTCTTTCTTCTGTTTCTGTACTGTGCATGCATGTTTTATTTACACTGCTTCTCCGGATTGGTCAGATATGCCTCAATACCGTCGATCGCTTCCTGCTCGTCTCCTCCGTTGGCGATCACCGTAATATCTTCTCCATTGTCCAGACCGAGGGTCATCATTCCCATAATACTTTTCGCATTGACTTTTCTCTTTCCGCTTTCCACGTAGATCTCACTCTCATACTGGCTTGCGACCTGCACCAGCATAGCCACCGGTCTTGCTTCCAGGCCATTGGAAATACGAATCGTGATTGGTTTCTTGATCATAATAGCTCTCCTCCTTGTTCCCTTTTCAGCTCTTCTGCAATACTTTTAAGTTTTCTCAGTCTATGGTTGACCCCTGATTTGCCGACAGCCGGTGACAACATTGCTCCCAGCTCTGCCAGTGTGGCCTCCGGGAATTCCAGTCGGAGCTTCGCAATCTGCTCCAATCCTTCCGGAAGGGCTGAAAATCCAATCTTCTCCTGTATGAAACGGATATCTTCCATCTGCTTGACTGCCGCATTTACTGTCTTGTTGATGTTTGCCGTTTCACAGTTGACTTTTCGATTGACACTGCCCCGCATCTCCTTCAGAATCCGGACATTCTCCAGATTCATCACAGATACATTCGCTCCCATGATTCCCAGCAGCTCAACAATTTGTGCCCCCTCCTTGACGTAGACCACAAAGTGATTCTTCCGGCTCACAATGCGTGCCTCCATCTCGAAGCATCCGATCACCTCTCTAATCTGCTCCGCCTTCTCCAGAGAAGGACACACGACTTCAAAATGATAAAATTTATTGGGGTCGCTGATGGAACCTGACGACAAAAATGCACCACGCAGAAAGGCTCTCTTACAGCACCTTCTCTGCACCAGCGCGGAATGAATAAAAGTATCCTTTGCCTCCCCCGGCATCAGTCTCGATACCTGAAGGATCCTGCGAACCTGCTCCGGATCATTTACAGAAATCGTATATGTATTTTCCCTCTGATTCTGACGTACTGCAAGTTCTGCTTCTATATTAAATGTTTTTCTCAATAAAGTAAAGTACTTTCTGGCAACATATACATTTTCCGTCTGCAGTTTTATAGAATATTGCCCTTGACTTTCTTCCCTGATCTGACCGCACAGCCCCAGGATCGCTGCCTGCTCCGCAATCTGGCAATGCCGTGCTTCCGGAATCTGCCTGGAAAGTTCCTCCTTCACTTCTCCGGAAAACGACATGGTTTCCACCCGCCTTTACAGTTTTTTTCTGATCGCATCCTTTTCAATATCCCTGTGCTCGATCCGCACACCGTATTCACTGGCTCTGGACAGCCTTTGGTACAGTTCATTGGCAAGGGTGACCGAACGATGCTTGCCTCCGGTACAGCCAATGCTGATCACAAGCTGGTGCTTGCCCTCAGCGATATAATTGGGCAGAAGGAACATGATCATATCCTCCAATTTATCCGCGAAGATCTTCGCGTTTTCGTATCCCATCACATAATCCCGCACCGGGGCGTCATTGCCCGAAAGAGGGCGGAGCTCATCCACATAATAGGGATTCGGCAGGAAACGCACGTCAAAGACCAGATCCGAATCCACCGGAATGCCATATTTGAACCCGAAGGAGACAACACTGATCATCAGGTTCTGGAACTTCTGATCCTGGATAAAGATCTTCCCCAGTTCCACTTTCAGCTCCCTGGTGAGAAGCTGGCTGGTATCAATGATATAATCCGCCTCCTTTTTCAGAAATTCCAGCGCCGTCCGCTCTTTTCTGATCCCTTCATCCACCCGTCCGGCTCCCGCCAGAGGATGGGTCCTGCGGGTCTCTTTATAACGTTTTACCAGCACCTCATCCGACGAATCCAGAAACAGGATCTCGTACCGGATTCCCGCAAGGCTCATTCTCTCCAGTACCGACTGAAGATCCGGCAGCGCCTGACCGCTGCGGATGTCAATGCCAAGCGCTACTTTCTGAATCTCTCCCGCCGTTCCGTCCATCGTCAGCTGCGCAAACTTTTCAATCAATGGGATCGGAAGATTATCCACACAGAAATACTCCGCATCTTCCAGCATTCTCAATGCGGTACTCTTCCCTGCCCCGGACATTCCTGTCACGATTACAAAACGCATATGTCCACTCCTTTTTTCTCTCTGTCATGCAGACATTCCGCCCGCACGATTCCTCTTCCCGTTCTTTCATACTAGAATTCTCCCAGGAACCGCACCTCCGGTTCCAGGTGAACGCCAAACTGTTCCTCTACCTTCTCCTGCACCCGGCGCATCAGTTCACGCACATCGGCGGCGGTGGCATTTCCCGTATTCACCACAAATCCGCAGTGTTTCTCAGAAACCTGCGCGCCTCCCACGGCCGCGCCGCGAAGCCCGGCATCCATGATCAGTTTTCCCGCGAAATATCCCTCCGGCCGTTTGAAGGTGCTTCCGGCGCTTGGAAATTCCAGGGGCTGCTTCTCAATCCGCTTTGCTTTCAGTGTCTGCATTTCTTCACGGATCTTCTCTTTCTCTCCCTGCTTCAGCGTCAGCTCCGCGCCCAGCACTATGTATCCCTTTTTCTTCGCCAGGCTGGTACGGTATCCGAACTGCATTTCCCCGCAGGTCAGCGTACGCACTTCTCCGTCCTGATCCAGCACCGTGACCTTGCGGACAATGTCCTTCATCTCTCCGCCGTAAGCGCCCGCGTTCATCACCACCGCGCCTCCGATGGTGCCCGGTATGCCGGAGGCAAACTCCAGACCGGTCAGAGATGCGTCCAGAACTTTTCCCGAAAGCGTCGTGAGCAGGACACCCGCCTGGACCGTCACTGTCTCTCCCTGAATCTCTGTCTTCTGAAAATCTTTATAGATGGAGAGAATCACTCCCCGGTAGCCTTTATCGCTGACCAGAAGGTTGCTTCCTCTTCCCAGCACAAACCACGGAAGATTTTCTTCCCGACAGACTTGGATGGCTGCCCTGATCTGTTCGATGCTTCCAAGTTCCACAAAGTAATCCGCCGGACCGCCAATCCGGAACGTGGTATGGCGTGCCATCGGCTCCTGCTCCAGCACTTTGTTTTCTCCGACGATTTCACAAAACCGTCTGCTGATTCTATCTGTCATCTGTTATCCTCCGTTCTTTGCTGTCTTCAGCAGGTCCCTGACAACCTCTCCGGCGATCATCAGCCCTGCCGTCCCAGGCACAAAGGCGATGCTCCCCGGAACCGGACGTTTTGCAGTCCCTTTGCTTTCCTCTGACTCCCTGCTTTTGATGGGTTCCTCCTTCGAGTACAGCACCTTGCATTTCTTTATGCCGCGCTTCTTCAATTCCCTGCGCATCACTTTTGCCAGCGGGCATACACTCGTTTTGGAAATATCCGTAATCTCAAAACGTCCGGGATCCAGCTTATTTCCGGTTCCCATGCTGGAAATCACCGGGGTTCCTGCCGCTGCCGCCATCTCGATCAGCAGAATCTTCGCGGTGACGGTGTCCACCGCGTCCACAACATAATCATAGGAAGAGAAATCAAACAGTTCTGCGGTATCTTCCATAAAAAATGTCTCATAGGTGTGAACCACGATCTCCGGATTGATGTCCCGGATCCTGTCTTTCATCACCTCTGTCTTTGCCTGTCCGATCGTGGAATGAAGAGCGATCAGCTGACGGTTCAGATTGGTCAGTGAAACCTGATCGTTATCCACAAGGATCAGCGTTCCGATCCCGCATCTGGCAAGCGCCTCCGTAACATAGGAGCCCACGCCTCCGATGCCGAACACGGCAACTCTGGCATTTTTGAGCCGCTTCAGCCCTTCTTCGCCGATCAGCAGCTCCATTCTTGAATATTCATGCAGCATTCCAGCCTCTTCCTTTCTTCTGATATGTAACAGTTCAGCCAGCTGAACCGTTACGACATCCGCCCATGAAAAATCGCTTCGCGATGGGGCGGATGCCCACGGACACTACGTCTTCATACGGTCTGCGCAATAAATGCGCAAACCTGACGGAACTGTTACTCTAATATATCATATACCAATACATTGTCCGTCAAAGAACTGCCCATATTCTAACACGAACCCCGGAAACTTGCAACAAAAGGCTGACTGACAGCATCTTAGTAACATTCCAGCCGGCGGAACGGTCACGCATCTTATTTTTTCATTTTCGGGCGGAAGATCAGACTGGCAAGATAACTGAAGATCAAAGCCGCCGATGTACCCACCGCCCCGGCGCGGAAGCCTCCCTGGAACAATCCGAGAAAACCGGACTCATCCACCGCCTCCTTGACACCGTGAAACAGGAGATGGCCGAATCCGATCAGCGGCACGGAAGCCCCCGCTCCCGCATATTCAAACAATGGCTGATACAGGCCCAGAAAACTGAGGACCGCTCCGGTACATACCAGCAGCACCATGATCCTTCCCGGCATCAGCTTCGTTCTGTCCAGCAGGATCTGCGCCAGGGCACAGATCAGTCCTCCAACCCAGAAAGCATTGACATATTCCATCATTTCTTCTCCTCCTCTTCGTGCTCGATCACAACCGCCTGGGCAATCCCGGGAACGCTCTGTCCTTCCTGAAAACTGACCTTCGACATCAGCGCTCCGGTGGGAAGAAACAGGATACGCTTCCACTCGCCGCTTTCCAGCTTCGGCAGCAGAAAGGAGGTCAGCACCACCGCGGCACATCCGCAGCCGCTTCCGCCCGCACCCGTGTCCTGCGTCGCCTCATCAAAGATCATGATCCCGCAGTCCAGATGCTGGGCGGTGATGTCGAACCCTCTCTGCCGGAGGAGTTCAAAGAGAATTTCCTGACCGACGCTGCCCAGATCGCCGGTCACGATATGGTCATAATCTTCCGGGCGCCGGTTGAAATCGATGAGATTCTGGCAGATGGTATCGCATGCCGCCGGAGCCATGCAGGCTCCCATATTCTGGGAATCCTTCAAGCCGTAGTCCACAATCTTTCCAGTGGTGACTCCCGTGATCTTTACCTTTGTCCGTCTTTTTCCAAGCACACAGGCCCCGCTGCCTGTGACGGTCCAGGATGCCGACAGCGGTCTCTGATTTCCATAAGCAAGGGGAAAACGGAATTCCTTCTCCGCACTTCCAAAATGGCTGGAGGTCAGGGACAGCACCCAGTCCCCATAGCCGCCGGCGACCGCCATCGCTCCCAGAGACAGCGCCTCCCCCATCGTCGAGCAGGCTCCAAACAATCCGTAGATCGGTCGGTTCAGTTCTACCAGTCCGAAACAGGACGCGATGGACTGCGCCAGCAGATCCCCGGCGAAGATCATCCGTATCTGCTCCGCTTTCAGATTTGCTTTCTGGATCGCCAGTTTCGCCACTGCAAGCTGCATCTGGCTTTCGCCTTCCTCCCAGCTCTGCCCGCCGCACATTGGATCCGTCAGCACATGGTCAAAATAATCGCCCAGCGGCCCTCCCTTTTCTTTCTCTCCCACCAGCGAAGCGCCGGAGGCAATGTAAACCGGCTCTTCAAAGGCTATACTCTGTTTTCCTGTCATCTGTTTCATCTTTTCTGCTTCCTTTTCCTGATTTTTACTGAATATTCGTAACAGCAGGAATAGTATCTGACCGCTGCTGGAAAAGTATGCATGACGCCTTTAAAAAAATATACATGACGCTTTTGGAAAATCCCGGAAGATTCCGCTGCATATTTCTTCCGTTTTATGAAATAATAATACCTCACGAGGAGGCGACATCAATGAGTGATACATTATATATTCAGACAGACAAAAATATGAAAGTCACAAAAGAAATTGTCACACTGGGAGAAATCGCGGATCTCAGCTGTAAAAACTCTTCCGTGCTCGCCCGCAATCAGGTACGAAAAATCGCCTCGCTGCCAAAAGGGAAGTACGGGCGGTACGTCCTCTCGATGATCGACATTATCCGCGAGATTGAACAGGCGGAGCCCCAGGTGGAGGTCTGTCATATCGGCGAGCCGACCTTTATCCTCACTTACGAAAATCCCAGCCAGAAAAATAAACTTCTCAGTTTTCTGAAAGTAGCGCTGGTCAGCGTGATCACTTTTGTCGGCGCCGGTTTTTCCATCATGACCTTTCAGACCGATGTGGATATCCGGACGCTGTTTGACAATATCTATCAGCTGTTCACTGGCAGGGATTCCCCGGGATTTTCCGTACTGGAGATTTCCTATTCTCTTGGAATCGGCATCGGTGTCGTCCTGTTCTTCAACCATTTCGGAAACCGGAAGCTGACACAGGATCCGACGCCTATGGAAGTGGAGATGCGCACCTATGAAGATGATATCGACACCACGATCATCGAACAGGCGGACCGCCGCCAGAAAGGAGACAGCCATGGGAATTCCTGATTTTCTCATTCTCGGCCTCATCGGACTGTCCCTGGGCTTCTTTGTATCCAGCGGCGCGGCGGCGCTTATGATCGGCCTCGGGATCATCCCACGGTACGCAGGGATCACCCGCACCGCCGGAACTATCCAATGGTATGAAAACTGCTGTATCCTTGGAGTTCTCCTGGGCAGCATCGCATGTCTGTATGATGTGCAGATACCGCTGGGGGCACCGGCTCTTGCCGTCTATGGACTGTTTTCCGGACTCTTCCTGGGAAGCTGGGTGATTGCCCTTGGAGAGGTCATCGATGTCTATGCGATCACCATGCGCCGCCTGGGAATCGTGCAGGGGATCCAGTACCTGATCCTGTCCATGGCGCTGGGAAAAATCCTGGGATCTCTTCTGTTTTTTTACAGGGGATGGTGAAATCCGCAGACTCTAAGACTTTCTGCCGCAGAACAGCAGCCGTTCCACTGACGGAACGGTGATGCAGACCGTAAGCAGATGATAAGATAATTCAGAAAGGACGGACTGAAATGAACAGTTTAAAAAATGAAAAAGCGAAAAAAGAATATGAACAGTATGTCAATGAAATCACCCCAAAGCACAGTCTGCCGCTGCAGATGGGAAAGGCTTTCCTTGTGGGGGGCGTGATCTGTACTCTGGGGCAGGTGATTCTTCATTTTTGCGAAACCATGTTTCATATGAAACCGGAGACAGCGGGATCCTGGTGTTCTCTGATCCTTGTGGCTCTCAGCGTTCTGCTGACCGGGCTGAATATTTATCAGCTGATCGTCAAGTTTGCCGGGGCAGGGGCGCTGGTGCCGATCACAGGTTTCGCAAATTCCGTAGCCGCCCCGGCAATCGAATACCAGAAGGAAGGACAGGTCATGGGAATCGGCTGCAAGATCTTTACGATCGCAGGCCCGGTGATCCTGTATGGAATTTTCTGCAGCTGGCTCCTTGGTCTGATCTACTGGATCTCCACGTTCTTTTAAAAGCGCAGCTGCTCCGCCTGCCTCGCTTCTTCACGGCTGCATTCCCGATGGCTGTACCGGGCTTTTTCATAGAGCCGGTGCAGCGTTTCCATTTCTTCCGCGGTTTTGATCTCGGCAAGCTTCTCCAGTTCCTCCGGGGTTTCCGCGCCGTGAGGATTTTTCTTCTGAATCCGCATCCCACGGCGCAGGGTTTTCTTATATTTTTTCCGGATCTGTTCTGCCGGCACAGGAAACAGGCGTGATGAGGCATTGTCCTGTTTTCTTTTTCTCTTTTCTTTCCGGTCTTCCTCCCCGAGAAACGTGATCTCGTCCTCCTCTTCTTTCAGGAACGAACGGTTCATGGAACAGAGCGCCCGATACAGCGCCCGGAGAAGGATGACCGCCGCCGCTGCCAGAACAACCCACACAAGAGCCTGCATCAGTGGTTCCAGCCACCTCGGAGGCTCCGAAGCTTCCACACCGATCAGTTCATCCAACATGGCTCCTGTCATCTCGGTTCCCTGCACCGCCGGTTCCGGCATCTCCGCCTGTACGTTCCTCTCGTCAAATTGAAACCGGATCTTTGTCAGCGGTTCTTCCCCGTAAAGCAGCGATGGGAGCATCACCAGCAGCAGGATCAGGAGCGCAGGAACCAGCAGCAGACGGATGATCCTGCGCATTGTCTGGACCGGAAGATTGGCGATCGACTGATGTTCCTCCACATAATCCCAGAAGCTGATCAGATAGCGGAACAGGAAACACACCAGGATCTCCGCAAACAGCAGAGCGAAAATATACCGGTAAAGGGACTCAACCCCCAGCGGCAGGGAGATAAGATAAAACAGGACAAACACAATAAAGTGTACCGGATGGGGCTCGTCCAGAAACATCGGAATCTCTGCAAGCTCCGGCATCTGTACGGAATCTTCCCCCACCGGCATATCCAGATACGCCTTCCGCAGTTTTCCTTTTTTGATCCTCACGCCTCCCCGGATCACCCACAGCAATGCAGTAAGAACTGTAAAGACCGGATTCCGCGTCGCAAAAAACGCCAGCGCGGCGGCAGCGATCCCGGACAGCGTATACAGCCACAGCGCCCTGCAGCAGCGGACCGCCAGCCAGCTCAGGATCACCGGCGCCAGCAGCAGCGCGCCAAGCCAGAACTGAACCGTCAGATTCTCTCCCCGCACTCCGATAAACGCATAAAACAACGGCAGCACCGGAGCCAGAAGAAGTGTGGAATGCAGAAAAGCAAGCCAGGTCAAAAGAGGGCTCTTTTTTAATTTCTTTGTTTTATCCTTTGTTCCATTCATCGGTATCTGACACCGCCTTTCTGTTCCCTACTCATTTTCATTTTCGTAACCATCCCTCCGGCTGAACGATTACCCGACCTCCCAGCGGAGGACAGTCACGCCTCTTGGCGTCTCCTCTTCTTCCTGTCTCCCCTTTGGCAGCACCGGAAGCACCCAGAGAACTCCCGTCCCTTCTTTTACAGCCGCCGCCAGTTCTCTTTCCAGTTCCTGTGTCCGGTTTTTTGAGACGACAATGCAGGTGCGCCCGCTTCCTCCGGATGTCTTCTCCCTCCGGAAAAATTCCCGGATGGGAACCGTGTTTCTTTCTCCGGTGATCAGACGCGCCAGTTTCTGGTTCAGCGCCTGCATCTGTGCCGCCCCCGCCGGAAGACGGTATCTCAAGAGTTCACCCGTCTCGCCGTCCCTGCCGTTGCTGACGACATCCGCCTCCATCTTGGCTTTTGCCAGACGCGCGCAAAGAGACGACACGATCCGGATCGATTCCTCCACCAGAACCTCATATTTCAGGATCGCCGTATCCTCCACATCGAGAAATACCGTAATCTCTGCGGAGGTGGTGGAATCATGCTGATTTACCATCAGTTTTCCCGCACTTGCGGATGCTTTCCAGTTAATATGCTTCATCGGATCCGTCCGCTCATATTCCCGGATTCCTGAAAATTCAAAGGGGTCCGGATAGATACGGTTCTGGGTCATCACCATCCCGCTGATCGCCTGGCAGACAGGAGCGATCCTCCGCGTGTCAATCTGCGCCGGATAGACATACATGGAAGTATTCTGCGCCTGCTCCGTCAGATACCTCCTCCCGGACAGCAGATCCGTCGCCACGATCCCCGCCGTTTTTATCTCATAATAACCTCTTCTCCGGCAGACAAACGGAAGCCTCCGCAGGATCCGCTGACGGGTCAGCAGGGAAAAAATATCCCTTTTGTAACTCTGATCCGTCACACTGGTATTTGCCTGGGCATCGCTGGCAAATTCCAGGTTTCTGCTCATGGCAAGACGTACTTCCAGTGCGGGAACCGGCAGGATCTTGTCGTTGGTGATCTCCTCCAGCAGACACGAAGTATCTCCCTCATACACCCAGCCGTCGGCAAACTCCGCCCTTACGCTCAGATCCTTTTTCCAATATCTGGCATACACCAGCCTCCAGCACAGCCAGGCAGCCAGAATCCCAAGAAATAACAGCGCGATCATAAGCCGTTCCTTCTCCAGTCTTCCGTCGGGACGGGAACCTGCTGAAGAATGTCCGAGATCACCTGACGTGCCGTTCTGCTGTCGGAAATTCCGCTCTGCAGACTGATCCGGTGCGCCAGAACCGGCGCCGCCACCGCTTTCAGATCCTCCGGCACCACGTAATCTCTGCCCTGCACCATCGCGTACGCCTGGGACGCTCTGAGATACGCCAGCGTTCCTCTGGGGCTTACTCCGTTTTCGATCTTAGCATGTTTTCTTGTGGCCTGTACCACAGACACCAGGTACTCCATCAGTTCCTTATGTACATAGACGTCCCGGCATGCTTTCTGAAGTTCCGACAGAACGGATTTCTCACAGACCGCCCCAAGTTCCTCCAGAGGCTCCTCACGGATAAACCGGCGGATCAGTTCCGTCTCCTTTTCCGGCGACAGTTCTTCCATGGAAAGCCGCATCAGGAACCGATCCATCTGCGCCTCCGGAAGCGGAAAGGTACCCAGCGTCTCCAGCGGGTTCTGTGTGGCAATGACCAGGAACGGCTCCTCCAGCGGCCTGGTCACGCCGTCCACGGTCACCTGATGTTCCGCCATACATTCCAGAAGGCTGCTCTGGGTCTTCGGCGTCGCGCGGTTGATCTCATCCGCCAAAAGAATATTGCAGAAGACAGGTCCTTCGCTGAATACAAATTCCCCTGTCTTCGCATCAAAGTAATTCAGTCCCGTTACATCCGACGGAAGCAGGTCCGGCGTAAACTGGATGCGCCCGAATTTCGCGGATACGGAACGTGCCAGGGACTTTGCCATCACGGTCTTGCCCGTTCCCGGAACATCCTCCAGCAGCACATGACCGCCCGCCGTCAGAGCCGTCAGGATCATGGTCAGGGTCTCTTCATTTCCAATCATGACTTTCTGAATATTCGCTTTCAACTGCTGTAAAATCTCTGTTTTCATGGTCTCCTCCTGTGTGTTTCCGGCTTTTCAAATATATTGTAACAATTCGGTCTTGATGAACTGTTACAATATTTTACCACAAAGGCAGCAAAAGAACACTTCGTATTCTCCTCTTTTCTTGAATTTTCTTTTTCTTCGTGCTATAATCAGAACGTAAGTTCGATTGATTGAGGTGAATTTATGAATCAACAACAACAAAATAAAATTGATGCAGCCGTACTCAACGTCTTTTCCACCTGCAAGGTTCGTTCCCTGCCCTTCTCCTGTCAGGAGCTGTTAAGCTTTTATGGATATTCCTGTATCCCATACAACAGTCTTTCCCCGGAAAAGCAGCTCGCCTGCACAACGATCAGCGACGATGCTTTCTGCCTGAATCATACGGTATATTATAATTCCAACACTGCTCCTTTTCGCATCCGCTTCAGTCTGATGCACGAGCTCGGTCATATTTGCCTGCGCCATACCAGCGTATCGGGAAAATCTCAGTCTCCGGAACAGGAAGCCAATGCTTTTGCCAGCCTTATCCTTGCTCCGCGTATGGTGATTCATTATTCCGGATGCAGGACTGCTGAAGATCTTTCGCGGGTTTTTCAAATGACCTTTGAAGCTTCCGGTTATGCCCTGAACGACTATTACCGTTGGTACGACCATATACTTCGGGATAAAATGAGTCCTCTGGATAAGGCAATGTATCTGCATTTTTATGATTCTGAGAAAAAACGTTTTGTCTGGAACCGCACCATCTGCCCGGACTGTCAGTCGGAACTGATCAATCATTCCTCTTGCCGCTGTCCGGAATGCGCGCGCATCGAAAAAGAACAGAAGGCTCTGGATGCCCGGATGATAGCCTCGCAGTATTCGTACCGCGACTGGGAGACATGGCTTCCGGAAGGATTCGAACGGGCAGAATACCGTTACCTTTACGGCGATATGTATTGATTCAAAAATTGCCTGCGCCGACCAAAAACGTCTGCACAGGCAATCTTCCCTTTTTATTCTCTCACAACGCTCTCTTTCTTTTTCAACAAATCAATCCCTTCCACGATACATTCCGGCAGCGGAAGCCCCATCAGGCCCGCATTTTCCAGAATCGATACCGCTTCATTCGCAATGAAGCCGATACAGACCACATTTCTCAAATAATCCGTATGCAAAAGCAAATCCAATCTTGCGGCTATCAGCACAAAAAACAGCGTCATACATTTTCTGATCAGTCCTTTCCATCCCGCCCGGCTCTCCAGGGTACCTTTGGGGGATTTAGGACTTTTTTTGAAAATCACCGGAAGTAGGATTCCTCCCGTTACCCAGTCAATCCCCATAAACAACACCAATGTCTGCAGCGCCATATCCCATCCGCCCAGCAATGCTGCCGCCGCACTTCCTGCCATCCCGATCCCTGTAAAAATAAGTTCTCTCATTCCTTCACCTCCTCCCTGAAAAACTGTTTTCCGCAGCCATTGCGAAGGTTGCTTTTTCTCATTTCCTGTGATATTCTTTGCTATAAGAATTTGCATACTTTCCCGGAAAGGAGTTAACAATGAATCCCTATACCGTTTATACGAACGAGAAAAAAATCACTTACAGCAATTTTTTTCTCTCTCTTCCGTATCCCGTACCCCAAAGATATTCTACTTTAAAATATATTTCTTACGCTGTCGGAATCCTCTGTGCGTTCTTTCTCTTGTTGTCCGACTATTTTCAGGATAAAGCTTCTTTCATAAACTTTTTTAATCTTTTGAAATACCTTGGCTGTTTTCTTTTGATACAGTTGTTAAGATATTGCCCCGTACTCTATGGTCCTTCTTCTGCATGGAAAGCGCATTGGCGTCTGCATTGTATGCTCCGCGCCGAAGGAACTTATCTGGAATCCGTAACACTTTCCTCCGATTTCGTTACGCTCAACGGATATCTGGAAAATGAAAAATTTGAATACTCGCTCACGGATGCCGAGCGCAGTAAAATCACTCTTCTGAAGACTGGAATCATACTTCCTGTGCAGTCCTCCTATGTCTGCCTGCCGCGCGGCTTCTTTCCTGACACCCGCACATTTCAGTCTGTCAACGAAGTTTTAAAACCATAACAAAGGAGTATGTTTTATGAAGGCTCTCACAATTTCCTTTTCTTCGGATAAAACTGATTGCAAAAAACTTTTTCTTGCCTGGTTCCGGCACAGCAGGTCTAATGTTATTCGTATTTCTCTTCTGGCACTGATAGGATTCGCTCTTTTATTCGAAATTTGGAGTCCCTTTTATCTCAGAACTTTCAACGTCCCACCGCAGGAGTATTTTTCTTTACTTTTCTTTGTAATGGCCGCCTGTATGTTTATGCTTTTTTGTATCCCTTTCGTTGTCGTGATGCCGCGTATACGTTACCGCACATTTCTTTATACTGTTGACAGTCTGAAAAAATCCGGAACCTCTCTGAAAGAAGTAACTTTTCTGGAGGATGCGTTGAAGTTGGATCTTGTGCTTTATGGGTTCTCTTCGCAAAAAGTGATTCCTTACCGCCAGATAAAAAAATGTACTGTGCTTCCCTCCGGAATCGTGTTCTATTTTCACAAAGAACTTCCTCTGCTGCTGATTTCAAAAACAATGTTTCACTCTGAAAAAGACTTTTTCATGGTGAGCGCATGGCTGAAGCACGAAAATCGCAAATAAACATTACTAACATGTTCATTGCTTAATTCCTGGATATTTCTGATCCCATTTTTACGATTACTCTCGAGATACCGTCTAAATATCCCGAGAGTAACTCTAACTTACGAATGGCACAAACTATTGCATATCATGCTATTACCTTCAATGCATTAGTAAAAAACAAACCAATCGCACCCACTACTTGAATCCCCTTAGTCACTGCTGCAGCAACCGCTGCAGCACCTCCAAACATATAAAACGCCACACATACACCAACTACCACCGCTGTCGCCACCGCATATTGAAACACCTTGTTAGACGCACCCTGTGTTTCCGGCGCTCCTCCTTCTTCCGGCGGGACAGGCTTGATCCATATAGTATATTTGTAACTGAATTTCTCTCTCCATGTTTCTGACACTTCAACTTCTGCCTCATAGACATACGAAAGCTTCAGCCATTCGCCTTCCACACCGATTTCTGTTTTTCCTTTTCCATCTCCGATCGCCACAGCCAGTTCGATCACCGGAACCATCACTTCATCTTCTTCCTGTACTCCGAATGAAGTCTCAATCGTTCCCAAGACAGAGGTACCGCTGTAAGTAATCGTTCCGTCCTCAATATCAAATTCCGTTGTAAAATCCGCCTCTTCAAAAATTGCTGTACTGTTCGAAAATTCGGTAGTCACCCGATAATACGGCGTGTTGACAACCTCCAGTTCAACGTTAAAATTTTCTTTTGAAAGATTTAACGCCGCCAGATTATTGCCTGTAGTATCTAACAGCTGCCGCCATTTTCTGCTCATAGCAAGATCGATCTGCTCCTGTGTCGGTTTCCCATCTTCTTCTGAACTCTCCGGTCCGTCGTTACAGCCGTATCCGTGAATGTAAGTATCCGTTTCGGAGGATTCCGATTCGAAATCCGGAATATGAAGCCGGAATTGTCTTCTTTTTCCACAAAGCCTTCCTCTGCTGCTGATTCCCAAAGCATTGTTTCACTCTGAAGAAGGCTTTTTCATGGTGAGCACAGGACTGAAATCTTTTCACGGATAAACAATCTTCTCTTTTCCGGATGTCATCGTCTTTCGCAATCAGGATTTCTATTGACTATATGTACAGATACCAATAGACGCCATACTTATCCAGAACATCTGCACTGCAAACACTCCAAGGCAAAGGTCCAAGCGGCCGGCATACAACCCCTTCTGTAATCAACATATCATACGCCCGCTTTATTTCATCTTCCGTATCAAACTTGAGTCCGATACTTGTCGTTGGCGACACCCCTCTTTTGGCAAATTCATGTACGGCGGAAACCAACGCATTATTTTTAGATTCGCTGACTGCAAAAACATTCACGCCATTTTTTTGCAATTCTGCATGCATATATGTTCCATCCGGGAATTTTTCATTATATCCTAAGGATAGTCCAAAAGCTTCCTGATAAAATTCCACTGCTTCCAATGTGTGATTGATATATAGTGTCATACCTGTTTGCATCACTTACCTCCGTAAATTCAAATTGTAATTTAATGATTCTTAAGGAAAACAACCTCATATAAAACATTTTAACAAAATCCAGGAAATTTGTGAACTGCTGGAAATGCTTTCAGAAAAATCAAAGAAAGAGGGCAGCTCTCCATTACATACAGCGGACAAGGAATTTGAGTATACAGCCAGGTTTGCGCAGCAATTGCACAGACCTGGCTGAACGATTGCGTTTCCCGTCACTCGCCGGTTATTTTCCCGCGCATAATTCTGAGGATCTTTTTCTCCATCCGTGACACCTGCACCTGAGAAATTCCAAGCTCTCTGGCGATCTCGGTCTGGGTCTTGTCTTCGAAATACCGCAGATAGATGATCTGCCGCTCTCTTGCCTCCAGCTTATCCAATGTTTCCTCCAGAAGAATCCGGTCTAGAAGCTGTTCCTGCGCCCCGGACCGTTCCTCCAGCCGGTCTTCCAGCGAAATGTCGTTTCCGTCCCCCTGGTAAATGGTCTTTTGCAGTGACTCCACCTCCGCGCCGGAATCCAGAGCCATCACCAGTTCCTCCATGGTGACCTCCAGTTCTCTGGCGATCAGTGACAGGGAAGGCTCCTGTCCCAGTTCCCGCTCCAGCCGTTCCCGGACGGCATACGCTTTCCAGGAAAGCTCCTTCAGCGGCCGGCTGACCTTCACCATCCCGTCGTCCCGCAGAAACCGTTTGATCTCCCCGGTGATCATCGGCACCGCGTAGGTGGAAAACTGCACTTCGTATCCGGGGTCAAATTTGTCGATCGCTTTCAGAAGGCCGATGCTTCCGATCTGGAACAGGTCCTCCGCCTCCACGCCCCTTCCGGTGAAGCGCCGCACAATGCTCCAGACCAGCCCAAGGTTTTCTTCTACCAATGTATCTCTCGCCGCTTTATCCCCTTCGTGTGCTCTTCGCAGCAGGGCAAGCGTATGCTCCATGATACCTCCTTCATTCCTCCTCAAACATCGAACGGCTTCCCACCGTCTTTTTCATCCGGACCACGGTTCCTTTTCCCACTTCCGATTCCACGGACAGCTCGTCCATAAACGCTTCCATAAACGCAAATCCCATACCGGAGCGGTCCATCTCCGGTTTGGTGGTAAACAGCGGCTCCATCGCTTTTGGAATATCCGGAATCCCTTTTCCGAAATCCGTCACTGTGATCTCAATAGTCTTTCCTGCCAGCCGGCATTCGAGCCGGATCTTATGTACCTGATTTTCGTATGCGTGGATGATCGCGTTTGTGATCGCCTCCGAGACCGCCGTCTTAACGTCGGCTACCTCCTCCAGCGTAGGATTGAGCTGTGTCATAAAAGCCGCCACCGCCACTCTGGCAAAGCTCTCATTGCAGGAGCGGCTGTCAAATTCCATCATCATTTCGTTCGTCTGTTCCATAGTTTCCCCTTTCTCTTCCCTCACAGATTCCATGATTTTTCCGGCACCACTTCGATCACCCTGGATACGCCGGAAATCTTCAGGATCTTCCGAACTCTCTCGTTGGCGTGCAGGGCCCGCACTTTTCCCCCAAGAAGCTGCAGTTCCCGGAAACGTCCCATGACGAGTCCGATCCCCGAACTGTCCATAAACGTAGTCTGTCCAAAATCAAAATCAATCTGGCGGATATTGTGTGTGCTCTGTATCGCCTCCGCTCCGCTGCGGATCTCGTCCGCCAGATGATGATCCAGCTCCGCCGGTACCCTTATGGTCAGTATGCTTCCTTTGATCTGAAATAATTCCTCATTTTTCATATTTTTCTCCCCTTCTGATATGCGGTACTGTAAAGTTTTACAGGCCTATTTTTCTTTAAAACCTTATATTTCCAAGGA
>ERZ1036420.595-NODE-595-length-17544-cov-47.530791_pt1 | contig 17544 bp, 17 predicted proteins | sample MGYA00514220_ERZ1036420 | MGnify/ENA primary metagenome ERZ1036420 (study PRJEB33795, sample SAMN09464938) | human gut metagenome | host: Homo sapiens | place: USA: Stanford, California | collected 2016-10 | study: EMG produced TPA metagenomics assembly of the...
GTCGGCGACTTTGGAAAAACTGTGAACGCGCCCTTAACAGCAGTCTTCAAATGGTGGTATTGGCCTTCCTGAAGATAGTTCTTAAAAGATACTAGACAGGTTCTTACGGCACGCCCCTAGATACGGCCATGCATACCCTACGAAAGAATCTTAATGGAGTAATTAACGCCGCCAAATCGTCCTACTCTAACGGACCGATAGAGGGCATCAACCGTAAGATCAAGGAGCTCAAACGTGCTTGTTATGGCTTCTCCAATCAGGCCAATATGTTCACACGCGTCTACCAGCTGATTGCCTAGATTATCTACCACAATAACGTCACGATGGTAGGCTTATTTGTTATGCCTTCAAGTACGATATTCAGACAACACACCAGATTAAACGCCGCAACTAATAAAACAACAAAAAAGATCTCCCACACGAGGAGATCTCCAAAGGATAGAAACTATCCTTCAACACCATTTGACAAACTTCCGAAATAGAAAAACTAGGCGCTGTATGTGCCACGCGCCTAGTTTTTGGGTTACTTCTGTTCAATTATTGAGGATGCGCTAACATCAAAGTTCGTCATTTGGAGGAAATGCTGATCGATTCGACTATCATTTTATCGAGAAATGATGATGACTCATTTACTGCTTGTTCTCAAGTTCTTTGATCCGCTTAAACATGCGAATCATGTAGCGTGTTTCATCAATGAGCAACATGGTTGTCATCAACGTATCTTGACCATGAACCATGATAAAGGTGACATCCATTTCAGCACCGCCAGCTTCTTGACTTAGAAGCTGGGTCTGTTGGTTGTGGGCTTCATTGATATCCTGTTGGGCCTTCTCAACCAATTCGTTTGCCTTATCGAAATCGCCTGCTTCAGCGGCATCAAGTGCATGCACAGCAGCCGTTCGAGCATCGCCTGCATACGCCACAAGTGCAAAACCAACCATTGAAATTTCTTCTTTAGTAGCCATCATTTTCCCTCCGATTCAATCCTTGCTGTCTAAATAGCCAAAAACTTTTTAATCCGGAATGATGTGGGTCTCACTCACAGACTTAAACCACTCGGCACTTTGTTTGATATAACGATTTTGTGTTGGAAAATCAACGAAGAACAGACCATATCGTTTACTGTAACCGTTTGTCCAAGAAAACTGATCTTGAAGTGACCAGATGAAGTAACCTTTGACATTTGCGCCATCATGGATAGCATCAGCCATTGCGGACAGATATTTCTTTACATAATCAATCCGTTTTGGATCTTCAATCACGGTGTCAGGGGTCGCATTTTCTGGCAAGCTTTCTTTAAGACCAATACCATTTTCTGTCACGTAGGTCACTGGCACCAACGGATAGTCATTATGAATCCGCATCAGTATGTCATACATTCCTCGTGGATAAATCGACCAATCCCAATCTGTCGTCTCAATGCCATCTGGGAGTTTTTCCTCGCCAACGCCTTGCAGCCGCGCGACCGAAGAGCCTTTGGTGCCGTCGCCATTATGAATGGTCTCTGATTTGCCATGATAGGCACGCAACCACTTGCTGAAATAATTATTGACCCCAACAAAGTCTAACTGATGGGCCGCTTCATCAATAGCCTTCATTTCCTGCGGTGTCGATTGAAACATCGGTTGATGATTGGCATCCAGAATTTCCTTCACGAGCGCCAAAGTTTCTTGGTGATATTCGCCAGCTAATGTGCCATCCAGATACAATCGATTTTCCAAAGCGTCCTGCAACTCGGCGGCATGGTGATCCACAGCGCTATCACTGTAGGGATAAACAGTTTGCAACGCATGAACAATTCCAATTTGGCCACCTAATTGCATTGACTTATATAGATTAACGATACGGGCATGCGCCACCATTTGATTGTGTTCAGCTTGGAACGTCTTATCAAAACGTCCAGACTCGGCAGGCGGGAATGTCCCGCTTGTATATTGTTGAACGGCCATTGAGGTCGGTTCATTAATGGTGATCCAATACTTCACTTCGGAAAATTCTTCAAAGCAAAACTTCGCATAAGCCACAAAGTCGTCCAACATCTCTTGACTCAACCAATCACCGGCTTCGTGCAAGCGTTCGGGCGTATCAAAATGATGTAGCGTAACAAACGGTTCGATATGATGGGCGGCACAATCCGCGAAGAGCTTGTGGTAAAAAGCAACCCCGCGTGGCTCAACTTCCCCGGCACCATCCGGAAAAATTCGCGACCAGGCAATTGACACCCGAATCACTTGATGGCCGTATTTTTCCGCTAATGCCAAATCTTCATCATAACGATGATAAAAATCCGCTGCCGGGTCGGGCTTGAACCGCCCCTGTTTATCCAGAAAATCGTCCCAAAGCACGCGACCTTTACCGTCTTCCTTGGTGGCTCCTTCGACTTGATAGGCGGCGGTTGCCCCGCCCATTACAAAATCTTGAGGTAGCTGTTTACTCATTGCTTAATAACCTCCTGTTAAGTGTCTCAAAGATTGGATTCAACAAAATCAAGTGCCTTGTCACCATTGTTGGTTAATTCAATGTATTGCCGACCAGTTGTTGTGACCAGCTTGACGCCATACTTATCGGTGATCTTTTTTAAATTACCTTTCATGCTTTCCATTTGCGGCGCAAGGATGACCATGTTCATATCTTTGATCAAATCCATATCCTGTCCATAAGCGCGGGCGGCGGCCGAGAGCTTTAAACCGCGTTCCTTAGACAGTTTGTTTAGCGCGTTGGCAAGAATACCGCTTGTTCCACCACCAGCACACAACACTAAAACATTAACTTCATTTTGTTTGAAATAGGCTTCGCCGTGGGCAGATGGGGCTGTTTCAGGCAACACATGGGTCGCATCGTCGTCTGTGGCAGTCGCAACAGTCAAACCAGTCGGGATAGAAGGTGACACTGTGTCACTCGCCTGAACAGCCATGCCGTCGTCTTCAATGACCTCTTCCTTAGCTTTTTCTTCAGCTAAGAGTGTGCTGTCATAAACGCGAATGAATGGGAAGTATATCGCGACGTCCAGAACCAACGTCAGTAGAACAAAGGCGAAAGCCAACGGGGCAAACCCAGTCGAAATCAAAATCCCAATCGGTCCCGGAACTGTCCATGGCATGGTGTACATCATACTGTTCATGCCAAGTACACTCACAAAGAATTTGAATAAGCAAACGTTCACGATCGGGGTTGCTAAGAACGGAATGAAGAAAATGGGATTCATGATAATCGGCATTCCGAACAAAACAGGTTCATTGACCCCGAAAGTGCATGGCACAAAGGCAGCCTTACCAACGGCTTTTAATTGCGCTGATCGGGCCGCAAACAGCATGATGAAAGCTACCACAAATGTTGCTCCGGTTCCACCAAAATTCATGACGTAGTCCATCGTGTTCATGGCCAAAACGTGCGAGACATGTTGCCCTGCCTGATATTGCTGCAAGTTAGCTGCTGTATTCGCAATCATAATCGGGACAACAGCCGGCTGAACAATTGATGGGCCTTGGACACCACAGAACCAGAAGAAAGCCATCGCGCCAGCAATCAGGGCTAAGCCTAGATAAGAATCGCTGGCTTGGAAAAGCGGCGAAAGTACTTGAATGATCCAGCGTGGCAATACAGTACCCGTTGCCGCTTTGAAGCCAACACCGAAAAGCCAGAAGGCTGTCACAGAAAGGCCCATCGGGATAAGGTCTTTAAATGACTGGGCGATATTACCTGGTACCTGCTCTGGTAATTTAATCGTGACATTGTTCTTAATACAGACGTAGTAAATATTTGGCACGATCAACCCAACGATATAAGCGCAGATCAATCCCTGAGTCCCCATGTAAGTCAGGTCAACACCGGTTTTAAGTGGCAAGATCGACAAAATGACAAAAGAAATTTCAGACGCCACAATGACGGCCACTGGATTAATTTGATTTGTTTTCGGTAATTCAAGGTTCTTGCTGTCAGTCAAGTTTTTAGCAGTCGTTCCCGCCACAAACAGTGCCAGCAAGCCCATGGAATAGTTATAAGCAACCATCAACGTATTCGTTACGTTGTCTGGCCAGTAAAACCCCCAAGCGTTCGGAACATAAGCAACCATCATAAAGATACTTGAGAAGATGATGATCGGCATACATGCGATAAAGCCATCACGAATCGCGGAAATATATTTGTTAGCAGCGATGGCTTCAAAAACCGGTTTTAATTTATCAAAAACCTTATTCATGAGTCTTTTCCTCCTGAGCGCTTGGAAGCCAAAGCATAAGCGTGCTTGAAGCAAACTGGCCCAATCTTTGGTAGATTGCTTCAAAGCCCTTATGTGTAGGCTTCTACGACTGCGAGCGCGTTATAATGAATCGTTTTGTGAATGATTCTGGGCTGGTGCTTCGTTTATCAATCGCTGAATGTGGATGATGAAGTAAAGTCGTTCGTCCTCACTCATACTGCGATAGAGTTGATCCTTGATTTCATCGAAAATTTCTGAGGCAATCTTGTAAGACTGCGGATAGTTTTGCTTAAGTTCAGTGGCAACCTCAGGGACAATGGTAACGGCATATGTATCAACACGCTGCAGTCGGTCGATGAGATACTGGAGATGAATCATAAATCGGTCATAGTAGTTGCCATTTGAATGAGAGCGAGTAATGTGATGACGCTTCAGCACTTCTTGTACAAGTTGACTAAGTGAGGCTTCATTGCTTTTACCAAAAACCTGCTCGCCATCGTCTTCGCCGGAAGCGTTGATAAAGTGCAACGCCAGATTTTTTATTTCCGACTGTGGAAACTGAACGCCAAGGTTCGTGGCAATGATTTGCAGTGCCTGTTTAGCCACCGCATATTCGGCCGGATATTGAATATGAAAATCTGGTACCATTGTTTCTTGATAAGTCCCTGCCTGATAGCGTTTATATGCCTCGTAAATATGATCACTCAAGGTAATGTAGATATAATCAAGCACTTTCAGTCGATATCGTTTCTGGGCAACATCAATAATTTCATAGGTAGTCGTCACCACGTCAATCGGGATATTTTTTAAGAGAAAGTACAAATTTTGTCGGGAAGTCTCGGTCGCTAGATAAAAGATCTTCTCTATCTGCTTTGTCGGAATAACATCTCCTCGCCTCTTCTGAAAAGCGATGCCACGTCCCTTTACAACGGCTTGGCCGCGGTTGTCTAGATCAACCAAGGCCACGTTGTTGTTAAAAATCTGAGCTATTTTTGGCAAGTTGTCATCACCTCCCAGTGCAAAGAAAAAACCACAAATCACGCGCTGCGATCAGCACTGCGATTTGTGGTCTCGCCTAATTAAATAGTCACAATCCACATTGAATATTCCTATCAACAAACAAATTGTACCATATCTGAACAGAATGTAAACGTTTTATTTTATTTTTGTAGCATCTTTAGTTTGCTGTTCTTTTTTCTTTTTCAACAGTGTCCATCCAGCAAGCCATCGTCAGTTTTTTAGGACAATTATCTGTGTTGCCTTTTGTTCTTTAATGATCAGTGCTAGTCATGTCTCTACAAACGAATCACTTTATTTGACGCCTCCGTTAATTTGACGATAATGATCAAAACGAGCTTCAAGGAGGCAATTACGTCGAACTTAGATTTAACCATCGTTGTGCCAACTTACAATTTAGGTCATTATCTGCCTGAGACATTAAAAAGTATCCAGCAACAAACAATTGATTTTGAACTTTGGCTCATCGACGATGCCTCGACTGATGGTACCGCTCAGACAGTGGCTGATTTTGTTAAAGGTATCCCTAATTTTCACGCGACCGGTTTTAATGACCATCGTGGCATCGGTGCTGCGCGAAACTTTGGCATTGATCATGCCACTGGTCAAGCTGTGGCGTTTGTTGAGAACCTGTCTAGCATCTTTTAAGAACTATGTTCAAGAAGGCCAATACAACCATTTGAAGACTGCTGTTAAGGGCGCGTTCACAGTTTTTCCAAAGTCGCCGACATTTGTCTAGCCAACTCCATGAACGTTCAATGATCCATCGTTGCGGTAACACCGTGAACGTATGCAACTCGTTGCGTTTAGCTACCGTCGTCTTAGCATTCAAAATGAGCTTCACCTGATCCGCAAAGTCATTGCCAGTGTAGCCACCATCAACCATGACATGCTGAACCAGCTCTAAATTTTGGCTAGCCAAACTAAACATAGCCAATGCACCTGAACGATCTGATACATTAGCTCGTGTCACGAGAATGGCTTGTGGTAAACCATTAATATCAACCGCCATATGACGCTTAATCCCTGAAATCTTTTTGCCGCCATCGTAGCCACTATTTTTCGTTAAATCAGTGGTTTTAACACTTTGAGCATCAACAATCACAAACGACGTTCGGGCCGATCGGCCCTGTGCAAAGCGATAGGAAGCAACAGTTTTTTTAAAAGCCTTTCTAATAGCGAATCAGCTGTCGGGTCTGGTTTATCTCGCCACATATCGTAATAGCGGTAGACAGTGTGCCATTCCGGGAAATCGTGCGGTAATTCACGCCATTGACACCCTGTAGTAAGCGAGTAAAGGATGGCATTGAATACGTCATAAAGATCATAACGACGCGGTCTTGTATGCTTGCGGAAGTTTTCTAAATCAGGTTGTATTAACGCAAATTGCGCTCGAGAAATATTGCTTGGATAATCTGGCATGACAAACTCCTCAGTCGGTTTTCCACAATTCTACCAGATTCAGCAGATACTAGACAGGTTCTAAGTGAAATCCAGCAAGTTAGTAACAAAGTGATTGAGCTTAGCGACGGGTTAACCAAACAATTAGGCTTACAAGAAGCACAAAAAGAACCTGAGCATGATCTAAAAAAGCTATCAGCTCAGGAACTTAATAAGTCCTATCAAGGCTTGCAACAACAAATTCAACAAACAACTAGTCCACAACAAAAAGCGCAATTAAAAAATCAGTTAAACGATGTGCACCAAGAAATTAGTGATCGAACTCAAAAACAACTGAAAGCATTTGCTAAACAGAATCCAGAAATTAAACAACCAGATTCTGAACCTGATCAAAGTCTAAAACGTTAGCCAGTTTTTAAGGGACATGCTATAATGGAAACAGAAAAAGGAAGCCCCGCCGAAAACAGGACTTCCCGTGCAAGCCGCTTCAAAGGCGGTGGCAGAAATTTAATAAACGATTTTAGCTCGTCCTGTGACCTCTACCAAAGTTACACAGGGCGGCTTTTTTTATTTGTGGTGCTTGTCGATATAGCTGAGAAGCGCGATTAAAAACGTGCCAAACAGCAACATCAACGAGAGTGTCTGGAAGACGCTCATTGACTGTGAAACCTTCCTGAAGATTATTCCATGTTCCCATGGGCCTCACCTCGCAAGGGAAAAGACAGCCACCGCCCTTAAAACTTCCTGCGTAATCCATTATACAGGTGAATTAAGTGTTGACCAAGCACAATAAAAACTAAGTCATGGGGTTTCATAGGATCCTAAATTCGATCAAATTAAGCTCAGCAAAACATCTTTTGTAGATACCCTTTTTTAAGTTCTTGGAGTTTTTCAAGCTTACGCTGATGAAGAGCGATAGTCTTATCTAAAAGACTAAATAATGAACCGATTTTTTCTTGTTCGACAAAAGTTGGTAACAGAATATTTAATTTCATCATGACATCTGCATTAAGTTTTGCACGTCCACCACCAACTAAGAATGGCTCTATGTTGAAATTCTTAATAGCATTCATCAAGAACTTATTATCTGTAATTGTCTTTTTACCCTGAAGAACATGTGCATGATTATTAACCCAAGCCTTGCCATTAACGTATTGTATGGGATAATTTTTTAGATCATTTGCTCCATCTTCTGCTACTAAAATGAATTCACCATTATGCGTAAATCCTTCAACATAATCTTGAATACCATTAGCTCCGTAATATGGGGTATCTCCAGGTTTTCGATCGGATGCTGTTATAGGTACACGTAAGTTATCAAATCTATCGGCAATGTCTGATAACTTACGATCTTCCCAAGGATCAGTGAAACCTTTAAATCTTAATTGCGGATATTTAGTTTGGTTATCCTTCATTGTGGGCCTCCGGTTTTGACTGGTCATTTACCTGGGTGACCACTAACTGGCTAGCCAATTCATTAAAAGCTTGTTCATGATGACTGATTGCCTCGTCCAGTTGCTTTAGATCAGCTTTAACTTGGTCCAAATCAATCTCGGGTTCCGGTTCAAACGTATCAACGTAGCGCGGAATGTTTAAATTATAATCATTTTCCTTGATTTCCGCCGGTGAGGCCACATGGGCATATTTATCGACATCCTGCCGGTTTTGATAAGTGGTCACAATTTTTTGAATATTCACTGCCGTTAGCTTATTTTGATTCTTGTCCTTTTCAAATTCCCGAGACGCATCAATAAATAAGACGTCATCAGTGGTTTTATGTTTCTTTAAAATCATGATCAACGTTGGAATACTGGTGGAATGAAAAATATTAGCGGGTAGCCCAATAATGGCATCAATCCGGTTATCTAACAGAAGCTTTTGGCGAATTTTGCCTTCCTTAGCCCCCCGAAACAATACGCCATGGGGTAGGACAATGCCCATAGTTCCGTGCTCTTGTAAATGATAAAAGCCGTGTAGCAGAAAGGCAAAGTCGGCTTTTGATTTAGGCGGTAAGACACCATAATCACGGAATCGAGGGTCTGACAAGCGTTTGTCGCTGTTATCCCAGTGCGCCGAGTAGGGCGGGTTCATAACGACGGCATCAAATAAGTAAGGCTCGTCAACGGGCCAATCTTTACTTAACGTATCCCCGTTGCGTAAGTGCATATCATCATAAGAAACCCCATGCAACATTAAATTCATTCGGGCTAGGTTAAAGGTCGTCGTGTTTAATTCCTGACCATGATAACTCACTAAACTGGGATCTTGCACATGTTGTCCCACATTTAATAGCAGTGAACCAGAACCAACTGCTGGATCATAGATAGTCCGCACTTGGTTATCACCTGCATTACGTTGATAAGTCACAATCTGAGCAATAATGTCGGACACCTGCCGCGGGGTATAAAATTCACCCGCTTTTTTACCGGAATCACTGGCAAATTGCGCGATTAAGTATTCATAGGCGTCACCTAGGACGTCGCCTTGATGATGGATAAGATCAATCGCATTTAAAGCTAACATAGTATCACTAATAGTTTGGTTCCGTTGTTGTAAAGAACTGCCTAATTTATTACTACTTAAATCCACATCGGCAAACAAGCCCGAAAAGTCTTGCGCTGAAGATAGATTTTGTGTCGACTGTTCCAGATCATGAAGTGCTTGAGATAAATCGTCTAACGCAAAAGTATGGGCTTGAATCTTGCCAATCAGGGTGGCGTACAACGCCTGGGGTTGAATTAAATAGCCGAGCGTGTTTTGCAAATACTCCACTAAACTGGGCTGCACTGAAACGCCTTCCAACTCAAACTGAGGATTCATATACTGAGCATATTTCTGGGTGACATTTTCAGTTTCGCCTGCCCAATCACTAAAAGTCGTTAAGGTTTTCTCGGATAGAAACCGATAAAAAATTAACCCTAATAAATAATTTTTATATTCGGAAGCGTCCATTTTCCCGCGTAAGACATCGGCCGCATTCCATAGGGCGCTTTCAAGCTGACTAGCTTGAGTTGTTTTTTCTGACATTGTTTAACCTCACTTATTTTTGTAGATAAATTGCTAAATCGTGTTCAATAAACTGCCGCCAAGCGGCCTGGGACTTAATCCGGTATAGTGGCAAAATAGCTGGAATCTTCGGCCCAGTGGCAGTTTGAGCTTGTAAGGCCGCTGCTAAATTCGCTGACTGCGTTAATTCTTGTTCATGATGCCATTCATCGGTACCCACGGTGTGTTCACGCGCCACCCGCAATAGGGCTGCTTGATCTAAGCCCCACGTGTGGGCGAATACCGACGTTTTTTTGACCAATTGTCTCTGGGCATAATCAGCCACCAACTCCCGAGCGTTCAACGCTACTGGCACTTGATTTGGGGTGCTCTGTTGCTGAAACTGTTGCATTTGTTGCTCAATATAGGGCATGGCTTCGCGAATTAATTGAGCCTGTTGCGGTTGCGTTTCCGCTAATTTATTCAAACTAGCCTGTACTTTGGCACTATTTTGCAGATAATCCGTCATATGCGCTTGGGCTTGATCAGGCGTCGAGTACTGTTGCTGTTCATCAATCCAATCTTGAATTAATTGCGTCAAATAATCATAATCCACCAAGACGACTGAACCAACGGCTAAGGAAAAGTCTAAAGCGGCCAATTCTTCGGGGACTTTCTCAGGCTCTTGGTTAGTAACCGCCGCTTTAATCCGCAGATATTTACCCGTATAGGATTCTACTTCGGGCTGAGCGATACCAAAGGCCTTTTCGCTGTTCTCCCAAGTGAAATCGTTGTACATCGATAGCGAGTTCAATTGTTGATTCACTTGGCGAAAGGCTTTCACAAACTGTACCTTGGCAGTGGTTCCTTTCAGGTCATCGGCCGCCGTCGGCGTCGAGGCAATAGCTTTTAAATCCGCCACAGCCTTTTGAAATTTTAAGACGGCCTGCTGATAAGTGGGCCGAATGATGACATTAAAGGAGCCTTCGCCACTATATAACTTGTAAGCTTCACGTTCATTAGCTTCCATGATTGCCGGCACTCGAAAGGTCACAATTTGACCCTCTTGTTTTAATTCCCGGTTTTGGAGCCGGTTGGTGCGTGAGTAGGCTTGAATGAGTTCTTGATAAGCTAAGGTGCGGTCAACAAAGAGCGTGTTTAGCCGAGGGGCATCAAAACCCGTTAATAACCGCCGCACCACAATCACTAAATTTATTTCTTGATCAGGTTGTAAATGAGCAAAGACGGACTCACGCCGGGCAGCCCGTTTTGCGACATCTTCGTTATAGAGATTCAAATCGGCTAAATCAAAATTAGTGTGATACTGCCGATTATAATCTTTTAAAATGGTGGCCATTTGATCATGTTTGTGCGCACTCTGATCTTCGTTTTCACTTAATGAATAAGTAATCGCAATTCGGGGCCAATTAGGATCCAGCTGATTGTGAGTAGTCTTTTTAGCGGCTTTAAATGCTTGATAATAGCGTTGCGCCATTTCAATGGAACTAGTGGTCAAAATAGCATTATAGTTGCCATGACCCAAGCTGGTTTTACGCGGACCTTTTTGTAAAACATATTGAACAACTTGGTTAATATGTTCATCAGTCTCAAAGTCAGCCGGAGTTAAATACGTTTCTTCCAAGTCCTTCACTGACATCGCTTGAATCTTGGCTTGGATTTTTGCTTCATCAGCCATACTCAGCAGGCGGCCTTGCCTATCACGACGCGTTTTGACGCGCTGGGTTTCTTTTTCGAGGGCCCGGGTTATTAACGTGTCTTTGCCAATCGTCGTTACATGTTCCACGTTAAACGGTAACACGGCTTGGTCCTCAAGAGCGTCTCGCAAGTTATAGACGTGACAGACTTTACCAAATAGCTCCTCAGTGGTAACCGCCAGATCACCCTTGAGCTGCTTCTTATTTTCATTAAAAATGGGAGTGCCGGTGTAACCATACCAGTTACTATTGATAAACGCTGACCGAATTTCCTTTTGCATCTTACCAAATTGCGACCGGTGGGCTTCGTCAACAAAGAAGATCACCCGTTGCTTTAAAGTTTTACTAAAGCGGGATTGCTTACCGGTTGCCAGCTGGGCTTGCGTTTTTTTGACCGCCCGATGGAGCTTTTGAATCGAGGTGACCAAGACCTTACCGTCATTTTGTTGCAATTTACGCATTAAATCACCGGTGTTTTGGGCTTCGTTAATGGCAATATCATCATTGGAGGCATAGGCACTAAAGTTGCTAGTTGTCTGTTCGTCTAAATCCCGCCGGTCAACTAAGAAGATGACCTTATCGACACCGGGATCTTGCGCCGCTAATTTAGCGGTTTTATATGAGGTGAGTGTTTTACCAGAACCCGTGGTATGCCAAACAAAGCCATCTTGATGGTCATGAATCCGGTGCATCACGGCTTCAATCGCATAAATCTGATAAGGCCGTAAGAGAATTAAGCTCTGACGTTCTTGGTCGATGACCGTATATTCACTGACCATTTTGTGGGCCATGGGAATATTAAGGACTTGGCGCGTAAACGCTAAGCCGTTTTCCACGGGGTGATTATCCCGCGTTCGCCAATTGAACAAAAAGGCTTTATTGAAATGATCCGGTTCGGCATTCGCAAAATACGCCGTACTATCCGGCGTCATAATCACAAACATTTGCAGCAGCGAGTAAATCCCCGTATATTTACCTTCCTGCGCGTATTTTTCAATTTGATTAAAAGCCTGGTTAAGTTCGACCGTGGCTTTTTTTAGTTCCAATTGAATTAAGGGTAACCCATTAATTAATAGGGTTACGTCAAAACGGCGATCAGGATCGACATTTTGAGTACCAGCTAACCGTGGTCGCACTGCTTGTCGCACCACTTCATAACTAGATTTACCACCAGCAACGTCCGCTTTCCAAAACAACTCAAGCGTCACCGTGCCCAGCTTAGCATCATCACGTTCAACTTCCACTTTGCCAATGCCATTTTCGGCGGCTAGTAACTTAGCTGCTTCGTAAGGTGTCCGGACCTCAATCGCCCGTTTAACTTGATTAAATTCGGTATCAGTTAAAGGGTATCCCTGCAATTTAGCATAGTTATTGTTATTTAATTTATCACGAAAATTAGCCCATAATTGATCCGGCGTCGCACCATATAGGTCTTTTCGTTCCACCCATTGATTGCTTCCAGTCGTTAAGGTTTTAACAACTTCTTTTTCAAACGACAGTTCCAACATAAAAACAGTCCTTCCCCCACTTTTAAATTACTCACTAGTTTATTATACGCGAACCGCTTGGCGTTTAGGCTTCATAATTTAATATAGCTGGGATAGAATAAAGCTGAAAAAGATAAACAACTAAAAAATAGAAAACTAATATTGAGCTAACCATTAAATTCGAAACCTCTGTTCCAATAAATTTAATATGAACCTCATAATGTAAATTAAAAAAATACCCCAGTTTACAATTCAAGTGCAACACCCTGACGACTAGACCATAAAGGCCATGAAGACCTATTCTTGTTAGTGCTAGCTAAACAAGAATAGGTCTTCATGGCCCACTCTCAGACTAACACCCACAAGCATTACCAACAACTCAGTTTTAGCGACCGTGCTACAATTCAGGCCCTTCAGGCTGCTGGTGACACCGCGACCGTGATTGCACAGAAGCTTCATCGCAGTAAAGCGACAATCTCACGAGAAATCACGCGTGGATCTGTAACTCAGCTCGACTCGAAGCGTCACTCGCATCAAGTCTATCTTGCGGAAACTGCCCAAGCCATGCACGACCGTAAACGCGATAGAACCGGTCACTACGCCTTTCTTAAGACCGGCCGTGCGTTCTTCAAGGCTCTCGCCAGGGAGCTTACTCGTAAGCCGCGCGTACACAGCGTTGATAGCTTCGTACACTTCTATCGCGACCAGGGCAAGGCTTGCCCTTCAACGACAACTGTCTATCGCTACATCGACGCCGGGCTGCTTGAGCTAGACAACATGACACTTCCCAAGAAGCTCCGACGCCGCATCAAAGGCTATAAGAACGCCCACAAGCGCAAGAATAAGAAGATATACGGCGACTCAATCGAGTTGCGTCCTGCGGCCGTGAATGACCGCACAGGCGTGGGACATTGGGAAGGCGACTTGGTCAAAGGTATTCGCTTAGCTGATGAGCCAGCATTAATGACGCTCACAGAACGGTACAGCCGGACTGAGATCATCGTCAAGATTCCTGACTATCATGCGGGCACCTGCCTTAAAGCCTTGCAGGACACGATCGACGACTACGGGGCCAAGGAATTTTAGAGTATCACTTTTGACAATGGTTCCGAGTTTGCCAAGTTATCAGAGATTGTTGGAACCCAGATTTACTTCGCACATCCGTACTCGCCTTGGGAGCGTGGCACAAACGAGAACGCCAATGGACTGCTTAGGGAATTCTTCCCGAAAGGGAAGTCTCTCAGAGCAATTACCCTGGTTGAAATTCAAGCAGTCCAATCCGCACTGAACCATCGTCCCAGACGTATTCTGAACTATCTTCGCCCATGCGATTACTACCGATGCATGGCGTAACAGCCTAGACCACTATCAAGAATTCGTTATCATCGTTGCACTTGACTTGAAAATTGAGGAAATTAAAAAAATATATCGCAATGTTCTTGCTTGCAGTATGTCTCGCTCTTATCTGAATAAGATGACATTCAATCTTATCAACAATATAACTAATATAACAAAAGCAAATTAAAACATTCACGAAACAGAATTTGAAAATAACACCAGAGAAAAAATATTTTCAAGCTACTAGAAATTTCAACTATTTATCATGACTTTTTTATTTTTTAGCTCAAAAATGATTGACAGATGTCTCGAAATTGTGTACATTAATCACAATAAAAATTTCGGAGGTGTCATGATGAGTCAATCAATGTTTAATGCGATTAATTGTTGCTGTCGAACAACGCGTTTTTGGCGATGTTCGGCCTGTTAGCATTGACGTTTTTTGGGAAATCATGACCTAAAAAGAGTTCAATGTCCACTTGGCTGGAGTTGAACTAAGGGCGCGAAAATTCTGGATTTCAGAATTTCGCGCCCTTTTTCTATCTATTGCGGCCATTTCCCCTAGCATCCCGCCAGCTAAACACTGCTCCAAATGATTAGAAAGGATCTTATTTATGCTTATTCATTCCATTTCAGAACTGATCGGTCATACGCCACTGATTGATCTGCAAATCAACATTCCAAATCACAGTCACATTTACGCCAAACTGGAGATGTTTAATCCAGGAGGCAGCATCAAAGACCGCCTGGGCCAATACATGATTCAAGATGCGATTAATCGTGGTCAGGTAACTGAAGGTGTAACAACAATTATCGAACCTACTGCCGGCAATACCGGAATTGGGGTTGCCCTTGCCGCTCAACAACACCATTTGCCAACCATTCTGGTCGTACCGGAAAAGTTCAGTTTTGAAAAACAACAATTGATGAAAGCCTTAGGGGCAAAATTAATCAACACCCCCAGTGATCAGGGCATCAAGGGCGCCATTGAAAAAGCAGAAGCGCTTCACGATCAAACTCCTAACAGTTTCGTTCCAATGCAATTCAAAAATCCGGCCAACCCTGATACTTATTATCACACTCTGGCACCAGAGTTGCTTGACGACCTCAATGACCCAATTGACGCCTTTGTTGCCGGTGCGGGCAGTGGTGGGACATTTGCAGGCGTCGCTCGTTACTTAAAGGAGCAGAATCCGGCGACTCAAACCATCGTTGTGGAACCTGAAGGCTCAATTCTAAATGGTGGGCCTGCCCATCCCCATCGGACTGAAGGCATCGGTGTTGAATTTGTCCCACCATTTTTTAAAGATGTTCAAATCGACAAAACGTTAACAATTGCCGATGCCGACGCCTTTCATCAAGTTAAGGAGCTTGCCAAGAAGCAGGGATTATTCATTGGCAGTTCAAGCGGGGCTGCTTTGGCTGCCAGCTTAAAGGTTGCCAAGGCACTTCCCGAGAATAGTACCATTGTCACAATTTTTCCAGATAGCAGTGAACGTTACATGAGTGAAAATATTTATGATTAAAAATAAAGTGAGGTTATTAAAATGGAATTTGATACAAAATTAATTCATGGTGGTATTAGCGAAGATAAAGCAACCGGAGCAGTTTCGGTGCCGATTTATATGGCATCAACTTTTCATCAGCAAAAAATCGGTGAAAATCAATATGAGTATTCTCGTTCTGGAAACCCAACTCGAGAAGCAGTTGAAAAACTAATTGCCGAGTTGGAAGGCGGCACAGCCGGGTTTGCATTTGCTTCCGGTTCAGCTGCAATCGACACAGTCTTCTCAATGTTCTCCGCCGGCGACCATTTCGTCATTGGCAATGATGTCTACGGTGGTACCTTCCGATTGATTGACGCCGTTTTAAAACGCTTTGGCATGACCTTTACCGTGGTTGACACCCGCGACCTGGCCGCTGTTGAAGAAGCGATTACGCCAAATACCAAAGCAATTTACTTGGAAACGCCAACCAACCCGCTTTTACGAGTAACCGATATTGCAGCGGTTGCCAAGATTGCCAAATCGCACCAAATTTTAAGCATTATCGACAACACTTTCTCCTCGCCTTACGTTCAGCGACCGCTGGAACAGGGAGTGGATATTGTTCTTCACAGTGCTTCCAAGTATCTTGGTGGTCACAGCGACGTCATTGCCGGGCTGGTCGTCACTAAAGATGATCAATTGGCCGAAAAAATTGGTTACCTTCAAAATGCCATTGGTGGTATTTTGGCCCCTCAGGAAAGTTGGCTATTGCAACGTGGGATTAAAACGTTGTCTCTTCGAATGCGTGCTCATTTGGCCAATGCCGAAGCCGTCTTCAATTATCTATCAAACCAGCCACTTGTCAGCAAAATTTACTACCCTGGCGATCCGAACAACCCTGATTACGAAGTCGCCAAAAAACAAATGCACGGCTTTGGCGCAATGATTTCCTTTGAATTACAGGACGGACTGGATCCAAAACAATTTGTTGAACAACTGCACGTTATCACATTGGCCGAGAGTTTGGGTGCACTGGAAAGCTTGATCGAAATTCCGGCCTTGATGACCCACGGCTCAATTCCACGTGACATTCGGTTGAAAAACGGAATCAAAGACGAGTTAATTCGCCTTTCAGTCGGCGTTGAAGATCAAAAGGATTTGTTAGCCGATTTGGAACGCGGCTTCAATGAGCTTAAGAGGAGCAAGAAAAATGTTTCAGACAGCAAGGTCCATTCTCAAGCGTGATCCGGCAGCCCACAGTCTTTTAGAAGTTCTCTTAACCTACCCGGGGATTCGGGCCCTGTTTTGGTACCGAATCGCTCACTTTATGGCTTTTCATCGACTTTATACAATTGCCGGGTTCCTAAGTCAACATGCCGCCAAAGTAACCGGGATTTCAATTTCGCCGGAAGCCAAAATCGGTAAGCGCGTTTTTATCGATCACGGGATTGGCGTTGTGATCGGTGCCACTGCCGTGATTGAAGATGACGTCACTATCCTGCATGGCGTGACGCTGGGTGCCAGGAGGGCCGTTGAAGGTCGGCGACATCCCTATGTAAAAAAGGGTGCATTCATTGGTGCCAACGCCCAATTGCTTGGCACCATTACGATCGGCGCCTTTAGTAAAGTTGGCGCAGGGGCAATTGTCCTGAATAACGTGGCCGATAAAACCACAGTGGTCGGCAACCCTGCCCGAACCGTTAACAAGTTACCCGCTAAAGTCATTAACGTGACCTTCACGACAAACACGTCAACCACTAAAAATTAATAACTTACGAAAAACACCTTGATGAAAAGAGTTGCCAGTTGGCAAAAATATCATCAAGGTGTTTTTCGTGTTTAACTATTGTGTCGAAAATAATTAGAACCTGTCTAGTATCTGCTGAATCTGGTAGAATTGTGGAAAACCGACTGAG
>ERZ1036420.610-NODE-610-length-16883-cov-5.329807_pt1 | contig 16883 bp, 18 predicted proteins | sample MGYA00514220_ERZ1036420 | MGnify/ENA primary metagenome ERZ1036420 (study PRJEB33795, sample SAMN09464938) | human gut metagenome | host: Homo sapiens | place: USA: Stanford, California | collected 2016-10 | study: EMG produced TPA metagenomics assembly of the...
TTTCAATGTTCATCAATTTAGCCTTGACTTTTTATTTGCAGGCTTATTCTCATGAGTCTATTATGAAATCCTTGAGAATAAACTGTCAACTTTTTTTATACCACACCAGTATCTCCGATGGCAGCCTGCAGAAGTTCCTGCTTCTGTGCCAAAAGGATGGTATTGGACGGATCCAATTTCAGAAGATTATTCACATCCCGAAGCTGGCTCTGGGTCTTCTTTATGGAATTGTTCACTGCGGCAAGCGACTTTTCCAGTCCGCTGGTATCGCCGCCGATCTCCACTGTAATGCCTTTGATCCGGCTCGCCATGTGTCACCACCTCCTGAAAATGGACATAGAAAAAGCACCTACCATTTCTGATAGATGCCTTGTTTCATTTATTAATTCTTATATCATTCACTCAAGTACTTTCCAATAACCAGTCTTTTTAGATCCAACCCTTTCCACATATCCATTCTCTTTCAGGAATGTAAGATTGTTTTCCACTGCCGTTTCACTGATTCCCAATATTTGATGCAGTTCACTGGTAGTAATATTCGGATTATCTCTCATTTCCGTGATGATTCTTTGCCTTCTTGCATTTAATCCTTTTTTATTCCCCACCTTATTCCCAACTTTATTCCCAACCTTTTTTATATGATGCAGCGGGATCGTGACAACGATTGAATTTTCTCTGAAAGTAAATGCTTCCCTTCCATAAGTCTCAATGATCTTAGGCACGCCGCGGCCTGATTTTTCACTGATATGCAGCTGCAAAAAGATTTCTGATAGCTTTTCATTTACCGGAACCGATTCTCCCAGGAAAAATCCCTCCATTGTCTGTGCCGGCGGCAGTGTCCCTCTGGATAAAATTTCTATCCTGTCTGAAAACACAGAAATCATTGGCTCATTTCCGCTTACCCACAGATTATGCAAAACTGCATTTATAATTGCTTCTCTAAAGGCTTTGTTATCAAACAACGGTGTTTCCGGACGTTCCACTACCCGCTCACTTTCATCTGTCTGGATCAGATTCAATACATCTGCATATCTTAAAACTTCATCCAACGTATAGAGCAGACAGTTATTGCCAAATTCTCTTACAGAGAATAAATTAGAGCCTTTCGTTTCTCCCTCAAAAATCGAAACTCTTAGTGGAAAATGCGAATTATCCGAAAGCAGCTGTGCCAACAGATTATATTCTCCGTTTTTATTTCTCAAGCCGAGATTTTTCTCAAAAGTTTTTTCATTTAAAACAATCCCTTTTGAGCCATAATACCCAAACAGTTTAGAAAACGTCAGTTCCTGGTATTTTGCCGCCAGAGTTTCAATGGTTTCCACTCTTCCATCCAGAATTTTAAACAGCTGGATCTCTCTTTTCGGATAATCCTTCAAATTGGCTTTGGACGAACCAATGCGGATGTATCGCTTTTCTTTAAAAGCTGTCGGGATCTCTTCTGCTGCAGGAATGACCAGAACAACAACTCTTTTATCATCTATAACTGCTTCCTCGAACGAAAAATTGATACTCGGAGATAAATTTCTCGCCAAAAAGTTCTGATAGGGTTCTTTATTGTAGTCCCCATATTGATTGAATGTTGTACCTACAACCTCATGGGTTTCATCATTTACGCCCCACACAAAATAAGCTTGAGCTTTATAATGAAATGCGGCTGCATTTGAAAGTGCTGAAACATATTCGCCCAGCACCTCCGGCTGAAACCAGTTTTCTTTAAATTCAAACCATTCCTGTTCGTCATCATATGCACATAAATCCAAGACTAATTTTTCGATATTCATTATTCTTCATCCTTTTCCCAACTTTTATTCCCAACATTAATACTATAACACATTGGGAATAAAGTTGGGAATATTTTATGCATTTATCAAAAAATTATTCCTAAAACTTATCAAAATCCTCCTGCGTTGCCACCACCGCATACTTATGCTCATCGTTCCGGCTCTCCACATACATATCATTCACCATCCCGATGGTCAAAAGATCCAGATCCCGGATGGACAGCCCCAGCTGCACGCACCGCAGGAGGAACAGCGGCGTTGTCATTTCCCGGTCAGTCGGGCGAAGTTTTTTTTAGCCTGCACATCCGTCCGGGTGTTCAGCCCCCACAGCTCAATGATCTGGGGCAGCACCTGATAGATGGAAAAGGTGTTGAACCCATCCAGCCATTCCTCCGGCGTATCCGGGATGGATGGGTCGGCGTGCTTCGCCATGACATAGGCGATGTTCTCAAACATTTCCAAAGAGAATAGGTCCAGATTGGAATTCTCCGGGTCATTCTTGTCGATCCCCTTTTCCAGATCCCGCAGGTCTTTATAGATATCCCGGTGAAACCGCATCCGGTAGATCCGGGGGATGGCAGCGGAGGCCTTAAAAGCGACCTCCTGCCCGTCAATTATGATATTCTGTTTCATGCTCATAAGGTCTCCCCTCCTGTCTCATCGTCCGTACCCTGCTGGCCGGACTGCTGCGTCCCGGAGGTATCCGGCGTCACCTCCGGCAGATACACCGCTGTATACCATCCCGTATAAACCGTATCCGTAGTGCTGTCCCCGGTACGGGCTTTCACATACCCATTGGCCAGGGGTGCCGCCGTGATGGCCAGCGTTTCCGTCTGTACCTCGATCTCTTCCTCATTGGTCGCGGACTCGATGTTGGGCCTGGCCGCAGAGCAGTTATACAGCACATGGCGGATCTTTTTCACATCCCCGTCAAACTCAAAGAGCAGGGCAAAGTTCGCTGTTTCCACATTGGCGCTCTCCACCAGCACGCTGTTGTCATCCAGAGATTCCTTCAGCACATCCGTCCGGAAACTCTCCGGCACCATGGCCAGTTCCAGATCCCCTTCATAGCCCATGTTGTTGGAGATCGTATAATAAGCATACCCATCCGCGTAAAAGTTGGACGGCTCGCCGTTTGGCTCCAAAGACAGGGATACCGCTCCTGGCATAGCCACCGGCGTCCCAAAGGTCACCTCCCCGTCATCGTCCACCGTAATCAATGCGTAATGCACATTGCAAATATTAAATTTTACTTTATTCTTCTTTGTAAACATTTCCTACTCCCTCCATCTCAAAAGAGTACAGAACCTCATACAACTTTTCGCTTTCGATCCAGGTTTCCGTCTTGTTATAAAAAACTCCTGCCGCATCCAGCGCATCCTCCATCTTCCTCTCCGCAGCTAAATCCTTCTGGTCCGTATATAATTCCACCCGCACCTCGCTGATCCGGTAATAGACCTTTCCATCCGCAGAAAAGTTATCGCTCCCCGGCAGCAGGTAACAAAGAAACGGCGGATCCGGCGCTTCCCCTTCCGCGAAATGGTCATAGGCATAGGGGAAGCCGGCGTTTTTCAAAATATCCAGAAGTTTATCCATCCCTCAGGCTCCTTTCGATCTCTTCCTCCAGCTGCCGGATGCCCTTTTCCTCCGCCGGGACGATATGGGCTTTGCCCGCCACCCGTCCGCCGTTCCGCTTCGCGTGGCCGTACTCCAGCAGATGGGCCAGCTGGTAGCGGTTTTTAGAATGGACCGTCAGCGTCAGGCTGCTGGATGTCTCTTTTGTCTTCTTCACCGCCCAGCTTTTGGCGTAGTCCCCGGTATCCTTCGGGGCGTTGGCGCGGATCTCCTTTTTTACCATCTCCCCGGCATCCCTGACCGCCTGCTTCACATCCTCCGCGGCCAGATCCGCGTACTCTTCCAGCGTCTCTATAACGGCGTCCGCCAGTTCCCCGATCTGTACCGTCTGTCCCATGGTTACCGCCTCGCTTTCTCACACCGGAACTTCAGCGCTTTCTTCTTATAGTTCATGTGATCCACAGCCACGATGTTGTAGATTTCCCCTTGAAAAAGGATGCGGAAGCCGTCCGCCGTCACCTCCGCCGCCCGTTTGCAGAAACGGACGGTGAAAGCAAGGTCGGATTCCGCCACCGTCAATCCGGCCGCTGCCTTTTCCTGCCCGCCCTCACCGCTGACCGTGGCATGACAGGTATAATAATCCTCCCAGACATTCTTCCGGTTCCCAATAGAATCCAACACCACAGAATTCTTCTGAAAGGTCACTTTTACATTCAGAAGAGCAATCTCCATCAGAACGCCTCCTTCCGGCTGCCGAAGAGCAGGGCGCGGAGCGTCAAGTTCAGGGCATGGTGGTCGGCTTCCTCCCGATGTTCATACAGATAGGCCACGGTATACATCACCGCCGTTTTTCCATTCTCCGCTTCCTGCAGTCCGCTTTCCTCATCTGTCCGCAGGATGTCCATGCACATCCGCTCCGCAGATGCCAAAAGCGTGGTGATCAGCCCATCGTCCTCATTGTCATCCACCCGGAGGTAATTCTTCATTTCTTCCAGCGTCACCAGCATCCTTCCTGCCCTCCTTCACTATCGACAGTGCCTCTGTAACTGAAGGCACCGCCTTTTTTCTCACATCAATCCATCAGGCGCTGGCCTTCTGTTCCAGTACCTTCACCGCCTCGGACAGCACCAGCTTCCCATCCACCCTCTGGGAGCCAAGGAATCCCACCTGGCCGTTGGCGGCATACAGTTCGTTCAGCCGCTTGAAAGAACGTCCCTGCCGGTCCGCGATCCAGTAATAGCTGAAATCGCCGAAGGCAATGGTCTTCGCCCCCGCCGCAATCACCGGCATATAGGCGGAGGTCTTCACCGGCCTGCCAAGGAGCGTATCCGGCGTACCGGCCATCAGGGATGGCTGCCACAGGTACTGCCCGGTGGAATCCTTCAGCTTGCGCACCGCCTTGATGGTGGAATCGTTCAGCACCCACACGGCCTTCTTCCGGTAAGGGGATTTCAGGGAATAGAACAGGTCCATCAGTTCATCCGCCGTAATGGCTGTAGAGGACGCCGCCGTCACCCCGGTCTCTGCCCCGCCGGTGGCCGCAAGGACGCCTAGAGGCTTCCCGGAGCCGTCCCCGGTAAAGAACGCCTCTTCCTCCTTCGCCCCGATCCGGCGGGCAAATTCCTTCGCAATATAAGATTCCAGGTCAAAGACGCTGTCATTTAAAAGCTCCTCGGATACCTTGATCATAGTGCCTACCTTGCAGGCCCCGATGGATACCTGGCCGAAGGAATCATCGCTCTCCGTATAGGCCCCTTCCTCATCAATCCAAGAGGCAGTCCCCTTTGTTGCCACCACCGGGATCTTCCGGTCGCCGCTGGAAGTGCGGATCACGTTTGCCAACTGGCGGAACACGTTTTCTTCTTCCAGGGCTTCCACCAGAGTGCACTCATACTCATCCGGCACAAGATACCCGCCCTCGGAATCCGTTCCCTCTTCCAGTGCGTTGACCACGCTGGGAAGCGGCACCTTGGAACGCATGGCGTTCCAGAAATTGGCCTTGTATTCCTCCGAAGCCCTCCCGGTCTTTTCCTTTCCCGAACTGCCGGATGCCGGACGCCCGGTCAGGGGCTGATTCACCGGTTTGGACAGCTCCCTCTCAAAGGCTTCCTGCCGCTCCATCCGGGCAATCTCTTTCCCCAGATCCGTGATCTCCTGTTCCATACGGGTATAGGCGGCATCATCCTCCGCAGACAGCACACCTTTTTCATTCCTGTGGGAATCCAGGAAAGCCTTCGCTGCCTCCCACGCCTTCGCCCTCTTTTCTCTCAGTTCTAAAATCGTCATGGTCATGTCCTCCTCTAATTCTTCAATAAATTCAGCCGCTCGTAGAGACTGTCTACGCTGCGGCCCATCGGTTCGGTTTTCGGTTTTGTCCTGCACTTTGCCGCGATCTTATCCATTAAGGAATTGACCGCGGCTGCTTCGGAATAAAGCATGGATACCGCGGGCGGTTCCATGTCATCCGGAACTTCAGAACGTTTCAGGATCCCATCGGCAAAGCCCAGTTCCACTGCTTTCCCGGCGTCCATCCAGGTCTCCGCGTCCATCATGTGGGACAGCTTTGTCCGGGACAGGCCGGTCTTGATCTCATAGGCGTTGATGATGGAATCTTTCACGCTTTCCAGCATCTCAATGGCCTTCTGCATCTCCCCGGAATCTCCCCAGGCGATGGTCGCCGGGTTATGGATCATCAGCATCCCTACCGGCGAAATCCATACCTTTGTGCCCGCCATGGCGATCACGCTTGCGGCAGATGCCGCGATCCCATCGATCTTTACCGTGACATTCCCCTTATAATCCATCAGCATGTTGTAAATCTGGGCCGCGGCCACGCAGTCCCCTCCGGGGCTGTTGATCCATACCGTGATATCGCCGCTCCCCGCCATCAGCTCCTCCTTAAAAAGAGCCGGCGTGACTTCATCGTCATACCAGCTCTCTTCCGCGATGGTTCCGTTCAGGAACAGCACCCTCTCAATCCTCTCCTCACCGGAATCCTGATCCCGGATCTTCCTGCTCTTCCAGTTCCAAAATTTCTTCATCGGATCTCTTCTCCTTTCCCCGCAAAATCATCTGCCCCTGCAGGCATCCCCTGCTGACCTGTTCCAAACAGCCCGGCGTCCGCAAGCTTCGTCATGTTCCCGTTGATCAGATACAGATCTCCGCCCTGCTCCGCCGGGATCCGGTCCAGGTTTTCCAATTCCCTGATATCGTTGGCGCTCATCCAGCCGTTCTGCCTTGCCGTAGCGTAGCCATTCATCCGGCTCTGGTAGTCCCCTCTGAGCAGGCCGTCCACGTTGAACTTAATGAAATACTGCTTTTTCTCTTCCCTGGACAGCAGCGAGCGCACCATGGACTGCTCCCACCGGGACACCCAGGGATCCAGGGTATATTTCACGAATTCCAGGGACTGCTGCTCGATGTTGTTGAAAGACGACTTTTTCAGGTCCCCGATCATATGAGGCGGCACCCGGAAAATCCGGGCGATCTCATCCAGCTGGAACTTCCTCGTCTCCAAAAACTGCGCCTGCTCCGGCGAGATAGAGATGGGCGTGTACTTCATCCCTTCCTCCAGCACCGCCACCTTGTTGGCGTTCCCGCTTCCTCCGAAGGTCCTCTGCCAGCTTTCCCGCACCCGACTGGGATCTTTAATCGTCCCCGGATGCTCCAGCACCCCGGAAGGCGCCGCGCCGTTGGCGAAAAACTTCGCCCCGTATTCCTCGCAGGCCATGGCCATGCCGATGGCGTTCTTCGCCATAGCGATAGGCGAATAGCCCACCAGCCCGTCAAATCCCAGACCTGGGATATGCAGCACTTCATATGGGGACAGCCGGACAATGGATCCCTTCATGGTAGGCGCGTCATCGGAATACAGGGTGTACTCGTAGTACAGCTGCCCCTTGTCATCCCTGTCCACATACATCCGGTCCGCCATCAGGGGATATAAGGCCACCACCTCGCCCCTTCCGTTCCGGATGATCTGGGCGTAGGCATTGCCCCACAAAAGCAGGTGCGTCATCAGCGTCTCTCGGAACACGAAAGACGTCATCTCCGGGTTCGGCTCGTCATGGAGCAAAAAATAAAGCGGATGTTCCACCGCTTTCTCTTTCCCGCCATCATCGGTATATCTATAGAATTGTAATGGCAGGCTGGCCACCGCCTCCGACAGGATCCTCACGCAGGAATGAACACTGTTTTAACTGTTATCATCGTAATCTTATCCAGCATCGGGATGGCTGTATCCATGCACTTCATAATGGACACCATTTTCAAAGCAGTTGATGCCAAAAAGGAGCATCGTAAGAAGCAGCTCGATGATTTGGAAAAGATCATTGAACGTCTGGATGAGATCATAAGAATTTTAAGAACCAGATAACCTGTAAGGGTGGTGGCAATTAACCTGCTGCCACCCTTCTCTTCACAGGAGGCAATCATGATAAAAGAAATGTCAATCGACTTAGAGACTTACAGCGATGTAAACATCACCAAGTGTGGTGCATACAAGTACGCTGAGTCTGATGAATTTGAGATACTGCTCTTCGGAGTCTCAGTGGATAGCGGACCCGTCACGGTCTATGATCTTGCCTGCGGAGATACCATCCCGGAAGATATCCTTGCAGCATTATCTGATGAGAATGTAACCAAGTGGGCTTTCAATGCTTCCTTTGAGCGCATCTGTCTCTCCAACTGGCTGAAGAGGCATCACCCGAGATACTTTACCGGCTACAGCATCCCGGAGGATCCCGCCGGTCAGTATCTGGATCCGGCATCCTGGAAATGCACTATGATCTGGTCAGCCTATATGGGACTGCCGCTCTCACTGGAAGGTGTCGGAGCCGTCCTGAAGCTGCAGAATCAGAAGCTGAAGGAAGGCAAAGACCTGATCCGATATTTCTGCAGTCCCTGTAAACCGACCAAAAGCAATGGCGGACGCACCCGGAACCTTCCGGAACATGATCCGGAGAAGTGGTCACTCTTCAAATCCTATAACAAACGCGATGTGGAAGTAGAAATGGCGATACAGAAGCGCCTGTCGAAATACTCTGTCCCAGACTTCATCTGGGATGAATATCATCTTGATCAGGAGATCAAGGACAGAGGCATCGTGTTGAGAAACATTTTATTTGATGCCATAATTTGCATAATTCAGCAAATTAAAAGTGGGCGCAGCAGAGCATCTCTATGCTCTGCTTGACTGCTTTGCTTCATAGACAAAATCATTGTCAATGGGGCATTTATGCCGGCGAAGCCCCTGCCATTGACAATGATTGTAGTCTATGATAGCAGAATTTAATTTGACGAGTGGGTCATCAAACAAAATGTCGATCAACAGCATCGCCCTGGATATGGATGTGGTGGAGAACGCCATCACGTTTGATGAACGCTCAAAAGCTACCCTCTCGGAAACCATGCAGTGGTATCACCGGCGTAGAGAATCCGAACAGCGTGGTTCAGATGAAGGCCTGGCTCTCTGAGAACGGTGTGGAAGCAGAATCACTCGGAAAGAAGGATGTGGCAAAGCTAATCGATGATACTGACGGCCATGTAGAAGAAGCCCTCCGGCTCCGCCTGCAGCTTGCAAAATCCTCAGTGAAGAAATACCAAGCTATGCAGAACGCTGTCTGCAAAGACGGCAGAGCCCACGGCATGTTTCAGTTCTATGGAGCCAACCGTTCCGGCAGATGGGCAGGCAGACTGATCCAGTTGCAGAACCTTCCGCAGAACCACATGCCGGATCTCGCAGAAGCCAGAGCCATTGTGAAAGCCGGCGATTACGATACCCTGCAGCTTCTCTATGATGATATCCCGGATACACTGTCACAGCTAATTCGAACAGCCTTTGTGCCCCGTCCCGGATACAAGTTCATCGTCAGCGACTTCTCCGCCATCGAAGCCAAAGTGCTGGCCTACCTTGCCGGTGAGACCTGGCGTTCCAAGGTATTTGCAGAAGGAAAAGATATCTACTGTGCTTCTGCCAGCCAGATGTTCGGCATCCCGGTTGAAAAGCACGGTATCAACGGTCATCTCCGTCAGAAAGGCAAAATCGCAGAATTGGCTCTCGGTTACGGCGGCAGCGTCGGTGCGCTAAAATCAATGGGAGCCTTGGAAATGGGGCTGACCGAAGAAGAACTACAGCCGTTGGTCAATTCCTGGCGAAACTCCAACCCGATGATCACAGCCTTTTGGTGGGACATCGACCGCGCTGTCAAAACCACCATAACGCAACGCATCCAGACTGAAGTACGTGGGATCCGCTTCTTCTATAAAAGCGGCATGCTTTTCATCAAGCTACCCTCAGGTCGCCTGCTCTCCTACGTGAAGCCCCGTATCGTAGAAAACCAGTATGGCGGCAAATCCGTCACCTACGAAGGTGTTGGATCTACAAAGAAGTGGGAACGCATCGAATCCTACGGACCGAAGTTTGTGGAGAACATCGTTCAGGCCGTCAGCCGAGATATTCTCTGCTTTGCCATGAAGACTCTCCGACACTGCTTCATCGTCGGTCATGTTCATGATGAGTTGATCATCGAATGCAGCACTGATGTTGATCTGAAAGCTGTCTGTGAGCAGATGGGCAGATCTCCGGACTGGATACCGGACATTCTGCTCCACGCCGACGGCTACGAAACCAGCTTTTATAAAAAAGACTGACGTGAAAATAGCGGCTCCCGGTTCGTCGCCGGAGAGCCGCTATACAACAACTAATCAAAATAAACATTCATTACGTATCCCGCTGGATAGGAAGGCAAAAAATCTTCTATAGGCGGAAGATGATTTAGTATGTGGTTCACGTATTTATAGAATTCTTCCATATCAGCCATGAACTCAATTGCATTACCTATGTTTCTGTAATTAAAGGCGTGTACCGCATTTCGATAATGTTGAATCTTATCAACCCAGACATATAACGGATCCTTATCGTCATCCCATAAAATTCCTTTACTGAAGTTCTTCAAATCCTCGAATCTCATATTATTCGGTTCAACCGTAATGGTTTTCCCTTTTTTATTCTGTGTCAGCGGATTCTTCATGTAGTCTTCATAGTATACACAATAAAAGAATTTAAGCCACGATTCTACTAAAGCTCCCATATTTGTACGAGCTAATATCAATTCGCCTTCTGTCATAGTGGATCCTTTATCGATCCATATTTTCAAGGTGTCTGTAAGTTCAGACATCCATTTCAGCATAGCATCATCAAGTTTATCCGCAACACTATCTGGAGCGATTCCCCTAGATTCCTTCCAAACTAATGCCATGTTATTTGTTTGAAGTTGTAATACTTCATAATCACTTCTTCTCATCTATTTATGTCCTTTTATAATATCCATAGCCGCTATCGATAAATCCTTCCCTTCATATGTTATCAACAGCCTGCCAGGGAAATGCTTCTCATACCACTTTTCTTTTTTCTCCCAGTGTGCACGATAATCCGGAAGGTCCAGTCTTCCGACATGTTCCCAGTAATATGTTTCGCCTCGGAACTTCACTGTAAAATCAGGCAGGAACATCGTGCCATCCGAAGCATACAGCGGTTCCTCATAAACAAACGGCACTTCTTCTGACACAAGCATATTAGCGATGATGACTTCGGACTTTGATCTCACAAAGTATTCCGACAGAGTGGCCAATTTCTTCTCATCAGCATACCAGTTCTGAATATACAGCAATTCTTCCGGAAGCGGATTAAACGCAAACACCGATGAATTGATCCTTCTGACAGCAGACTTTTCAATGTGTCCCAGTGCAGTCAGCGTACCGATATCTTCCTGCAAGAGAATCGTGACCTTCTTTTGTGCTCTGGTAATTGCAGTATATAACAGTTCCATAGACAGAAGATGGCTGTCTCTCTTCGGAATAACAATGTACACGTAATCAAATTCAGATCCTTGAGATTTATGAACACTGATGGCATATGCCAGTTCCAGATTTTCCTGAACTTTCTGTTCTGGGAGATTCCAGCCTTTATCATTTCTGCCATATTCACGTCCATAGTTATATCTCAGCCTCTGCCGGTTTTTATTTGAGAAGGCAACCTGAAATCTTTCAATCGTGCTTATGTAATTATATCGTTTATTCTTTTGATCAAATGGATGCATAAGCACTAAGCCGATTTCACCGTTATATACTTCATGCTGCTCAACAGCTCTGGTCTCTTGGTTATATGCATAGGCCATATCAGATTTCGGACGGTTTCTAAACTGAATCACCTTATCAAAATAGCTAATGCCATCAAGATTGTATCTGTGGCTCCAATAAGGATTAAAATCATTTTGCATAAGCACATTCAGTGCTCCCGTTCCATAGAACTCACCGCGGTATGGAGAGATAATTTGGATAGCATCTGGATTTGATGTTCCATCAGCTTTTCGGATTGCCTGCTGCCATAGCTTATCTAATCCGCTGTATTCTGCCATGCCAGTCATTGCTTCCATGTCTTGTGTCAGAACATCTCTCAGCAACGTTTCAAGATCCGCTTGTTCTTTCCAGAAATACACAGCCAGATCCTTGTCGATATCCCCGTTTCCGTTTTCCAGTATTTTGGTAAACAGCTCTTCTTTTTTCTTTTTCAAAGAATCAGAAGAACCCGTATCTTCCATATCCGACTGCTTTTCCTGTATGAAGAGCTCAGCCAGATCCAGGATCCCGCAGCCATTACCTTCAACTCGGTTTACCAACTGACGTATATTCTCACTAAGCACGCCAACATTATCAGGATACTCCTGATTAAGCCATTCGATGGTATCGGAGAATACTTTTCCGCGCCCGATTGGCGGAAGCTGATTCGGATCTCCTACAAGAATGAGCCTCTGAACACTATTCCAATTTATACTCCTTAGCAAAGTCGCAAACAGATTCAGGTCAATCATAGAACACTCATCTATAATAATCGTGTTTACGTCCTGGCCTTTGCTCCCTCCCTTCCGCTTAAGAGTAAAGTTCTTGTTAAGCCAACCGTTACTTGCAAGATATGAATGAATCGTTGATGAATTCTTCTCTGTCTGTGTCTTGATTCGTTCTGCTGCTTTTCCAGTCGGCGCCATTAGCAGGAAGCCTGCTGCCTGTCCATGCACTCGCTCGATATTTTCAACAATAGCCTTGATTACAGTGGTTTTGCCTGTTCCGGCAGCACCAGAAAGAACACATATCGGCTTAGAGAATATCTGCATGCAGATATCTGCCTGCTTATCAAGAATACTCTCATACTGATCAGCCGCAGTCTCATTAAGCTTAGATTCTGGATTTCTGAGTTTGCTCTTAAACTTCTCCTTCGTAATAGCCATCTTCAGGGATATGTCCGGTCTTTCGGCAAGCATGGTAAATATAGATTCAACCTGCCGCTCATCCTCATACACCCATTTCAGGTACAGATAAAGATCTTTCTTGTCATCCTCACGTAAATGCAGCGCTTTATCATATATTTCTCTGTCGAGTTTGAAGTTTTTAATTTTAAAAGTATACTGTTTCCACTCCGGCATACGATCCAGTCGGTGGTTCACTGAATTCAAGATAGTCTCTGCCTTACCGAAGGAATGTGCCGCAATGCGATTTAGCTCATCTACACAAAATGCCCTTAACCGTTCCGGATCACCTACATCAAACAAGTTTTCAATTCCATATTCTGGAGATACAATTATTCCGTTGTCGATCTTATAGAATGGAATCGCATCATCAGGATCCATGCCTTGATATTGCTCAAAGATAATATATGGATTCTCCACAATTTCCTTCAAAGAGGCTGTAATAGAAACATCCTCCCTGTCCTCGCCTAGAATATGCCCCATTTGATCTGCAGAAATATCGAATCGCGGCAGAATATCAAAAAGCAGTTTCTGCTCCTCATCTTCACGAAGAAGAAACTCACGGCGTACAGTACGAAGATTTGCCACCTTATGTCCGAACACATCATCCTGATCGCCATCCATAAGCCTACGGACTTCATCACGGAAGAGTTTCATATCTTGCTCATTGGTCAGCGTGATATAGGGCTGTACCAATTCTTCCAGCCCCATATTGATCATTGCTGATGCAAATCCCGGATAAGGGCCTCTGGCTTTCCAAAGTTCGCTTAGAACGCTGTTCAGCCATTTTTTCCTTTCTTCCCAGTTTTCTGTATCATCTCCAATCTCGATCAACACATCAACACTATTGATCAGCTGATTTATGATTTCTATGGCATCGTCGTTAGACACTTCTCGGCTACCATACTTGAACGGAGACCTGTGAAGTGGCTTAATGACGATACGATCCAAGACGGATTCATCTCCCATGTATTTCCAGTATGGGATAGATAAGCCTTCGTCCGGATAATTTGACGTGATCGGCTTCTGCCAGATAACCCCACCGGCATAGTCCTTCTTTATCTGATCAGTTGTATTCTCGTAGTAATGGAAATCATCAATTTTCTTGATGCGGGAGGCTCCAACAATGACATAGTTATCCTCTTCATTCTCAGAAAACGGATTACTGTATCCTGCATAGTAGAACACAAGAGACTTTCCTTCTTCAAACTGCGAAAAATATGCCTCCGCATTACGCTGTCTCTTGTTATAGTCATATGTCTTTCCTTTTACCGATGAGAACACGTCATTCTTATACATGGCCTCATAACACCATGTACACGCAGTATAAGGCGGCAAGGTCAAAATCGTTGCATCTGCATCTTTTTCTTCCCACCATGACGGTGGTTCAACCTTAACTTGAACAGTTTCCTTACCGAAGGCATTAGCGCTCAATGCACACGCCACCTTGCACGGATGCTGACCACAGGGCTCTCCTGCATGAGCTGTTTCAAAGTCAAGATCACGCTGTTCAGCAATCATTTCTCCTGGATATGAATGCTGCCCTACGCAATAAACATTTTCACAAGGCTTCTTGCAAATATGACCATTCCATCCATCACTGTGCCATGCAAGCCTCAGGCTCATATGCATTGCCATAAGCTACCTCCTAAACAATTTCTATCAGTCCCCTTGAAAGGCATGCTTCCAAAGAATAATTCGTCACTTTACCCGCTTTCGGACCTTCTTCAAATTCGATGCCAAGATATTTACCGTCGCAGGTTCTAACAATGCCATATCCGACAGACTTATGCCGAACTCTCTTCCCGATATAGGCCTTGTAAACATCTGTCCCCGCAACAACAACTTCAGCCTCAGGATCCTCTTTTTCCTCAGCCTTTACATTTTCTGTTTCTTCTTCCTGGCTATTATCTGCATTCTTTACAGGTTCAGCCTTCTTTATAGGCTTTGATGCCGGCTCTACATACTCATCCGCCGCATCCTTAAGCGCCATCAGTTCTCTGATTTCAGCAATATGCGTCTGTGTGAACCAGATGGATTCATTGCCAAAATCGATCTTAACCGGATCATGAGAATTAATATCCTGCTCGCTTAAGTACGTAATTTCATCTATGAATTCCTGCAGATCATACGCATCAGATCGCATCCTGCGATACTCTGACGCACAGTTCGGGCACATGCATAAATACATGGCATCCAACTCTTTTTCCATACCTGTAGAAAGCTGGCACTTCTCAAATGTTGTCACAGGCTCATGGCACATCTGGCATGCATATTTATATGATCCTTCCACTCTATACATGCTTCTGAGATAGGCATCAATTTCACTATCCGGCTTGCTTACACGAATTTTCCTGACCTTATACTCATACTTTACCGGGATGGCAAATACCAAGACTTCGGCTGCATGTTTTCGCAATGAATCCCAGTTTTTAACTCGTGCCGATGGAAACTCAAAGGTCTCCTGAGGCGTGTAAGTCGGAGTGCTTCCGCCACCGACTGCACCGGAACCATAGCTTTCCTCCAAATCTGTAATAGAAATGCCGAACCTACGTCTCAGTTCAATTTCAAAGAACTGTTCTTTGGTTTCATCATCCAGCTGATCATAGTCCTTTGCGGCCTCTTCCAGCTGATCTTCTTCACTCTTTGCAAAACCAAGAAACTCATACAAATTGGATTCAGGTCTTACATCTCCATACAGTTGCGGATGCAGATCCCTCTTTGTGATTTCTTTCTGTGATACCAGTTCTCCGGATTCTGTAAACAGCCACTTACCGTTCCACTTCATTCCGTAATACTGATGCTTCGGACCGTCTTGACGTAGCTTTATCACGATATCTGAGTATGTGTTTGGAATATTCGGGGAACTGCCTCCTACATAAACCGTGCCAAAGAGCATGTTTTCATGGTTTTGAAGGAATCGGAAAATAAAACTGGACTTCGCCATAGAGTCTGGCGACTTTGGATGGCTCGATATGTATTCCAATACCGCATCCAACTTATCCAGGCTCAGTTTCCACCGGAAGTTCTGATAGGTTGTCCATTCAGGCTGCCGGCCAGGATTTCCGGTATAATACTCGCCATTTGTTCGGTCAAGACCAGTCCCCACTTCTTCGGAAATCCCAAGAAGCTTCAGCATATCTCTGTCAACATCTTCAATCTTATAGAATTCCACGTCCACATAAGGATAGCTGATTATATGTGAATAATACTGTTCTATGCTCATCCCTTCAGAATTAACAGAGAAGAGAACCTTCTCCTTACTAGGATTCACATAAACCTTTTTACCATCCTTGATGCATCTGACTTTCAAATACTTCTTTATGAGATTGTTTACTTCATCACGATAGTCAGTGTTGCCGCGATAGTGTAAAAGTCTCTTCAGATCAGTAATATGCTGATCATCGGAAAGAACGGCACCACTCTCATATCTTCTCTTGAAATCCCGTATAAAGAATTCATATTCATTTGGCTTTTGTAGGTTCAGTATTTCCGTAAAGAAATGCCTACATCTCTGAAGGATACCTTCATCCACAAAAGCAATATCATCCATGCCATCAGTATTGCTACTCGGCAGGAAGATGTTAGGCAAATATGATGCATTCTCATAGCCGCGATAATAAAAGCTATTCAACTCATTACCATCGCTTTTCCGATAAGGCGCAACGAACGTCCCCTTTGATGTCTTGATGAATTCCGCTGTAAGCATGTTGGATCCGCCTCTTTGCTTTGAGAAAGCGGCAGCAACGGAGTCATACATGTTATAGAGCTTAACCAGCCACTCATCATCACGCCTGGGAAGAAAAGCTCTGTTATTATTAAAAGCATTTCTGAGATTCTCAGGACGGATCACTTCAATATCCAGAACATCCGTCAGAAACTCATATAATGTCTTATAAGTCTTATTGGTCTCCGTCAGAAATGTCGGAAGCCAATGATAGCCTGTTCCATCATTCAAAAGTTCCGTCAGAAGTTCTTCCGTCAATACCTCTGCGAAATCAGCACCTCTGGCTATCTTTACGGAATCAGCAGCCGCATAAGATCCGTCTTTACAGAGGAGCAATGCCTCCTCCGTCATCATTTCTTCCGTTTCGTTAAACATGCACTCAAACAGCGGTGCACTGTAGAAAACATCGCTGTCCACCGGGAGAATGTTCAGAAAGCTAAAATTGTAACTGTTCAGCACCCTCTATTCAAAGATAACATCTGGGTGGCCTGAAATTGC
>ERZ1036420.617-NODE-617-length-16602-cov-2.572007_pt1 | contig 16602 bp, 14 predicted proteins | sample MGYA00514220_ERZ1036420 | MGnify/ENA primary metagenome ERZ1036420 (study PRJEB33795, sample SAMN09464938) | human gut metagenome | host: Homo sapiens | place: USA: Stanford, California | collected 2016-10 | study: EMG produced TPA metagenomics assembly of the...
TAACTCCAAATTCAACCGCATCAGCAGGAGTCATATGGATATGTCTTTTAGCAGCGATAACGCCACAAGAAATTTCAACTTCACCAGCTGGTCCTACTAGTTTACATCCTGCAGTTCCTTCGATATCTCCAGATTCTCTGATAGCAGCCTGTAATCCCAAAGCACGAGCATCAGTTAATGATAACTCAACTTGAGTAGCTTTACGAGTTGGTCCTAAAACAGACATTTTTTGTTCACCCTTAGCTCCAACTACAGTAACTTTTTCTTCACATGCAAATTGTCCAGGTTGAGAAAGATTTTTCTTATTAGTTAATTGATACCCTTTTCCAAATAATGTTTCTAAGTCAGCGTCAGATAAATGAATGTGTCTTGCTGAAGTTTCAACGATAATTTTTTTAGTCATAGTCATTCTCCTTTTTCCTTATTCTATATTACTCCTTTTATCGCTATTTTCAAGGAAATAGCGATAAAATAGAAAAAATTTTAAATTTTTTTAAAAAGATTTTAGATAGAAATTTATTAAAATAGTAAAAATAAATTATTATAAATGCTAAAAAATAATCATTTTAGTACTAAAATGGCTGTTTTACGGGGTTAAACTAGGAATTATTTTTGTTTTTTTAGGATTTTTCTAAAAAATTCACATATCTTTACACATTTATCGAAATAGTGTATTATGGGGCTACATAAAAAGGGGGAACCTATATGAACGAGAAAAAAAATCTAGGATTATACGATAAATCATTTGAACATGACAACTGTGGGATTGGTGCAGTTGTAAACATTAAGGGAGTTAAAACGCATATTACGGTAAGTAATGCATTAAAAATTGTTGAACAATTAGAGCATCGTGCTGGTAAGGATGCTGCAGGTGAGACGGGTGATGGTGTCGGAATTTTAACGCAAGTACCATATAGTTATTTTAAAAAGACAATTAAAGAATTTCCATTACCGTTAGAAGGTAAATTTGGTGTTGGAATGTTATTTATGCCAAGAGATGAACATTTACGTAATCGAGTTAAAAAAATGCTTGAAACAATCGTAATTAAGGAAGGAATGGAATTTTTAGGATGGCGTGAAGTACCTACTGTTCCTAAAGTATTAGGGCAAAAAGCACTTGATGCGATGCCTTCAATTTGGCAATGTTTCATAAAAAAACCTCATGGAATCAATAAAGGGATCGAGTTTGATCGAATCCTTTATCAAACTCGTAGAATTTTTGAACAAAGCAATTTTGACGATACCTATGTATGTTCTTTTTCATCACGAACAATTGTTTATAAAGGAATGTTCTTGGTTGGACAATTGCGCTCATTTTTTAAAGATCTTCAAGATGATGAATATAAGAGTGCGATTGCGTTAGTCCATTCACGTTTTTCAACTAATACAATGCCTTCTTGGCAACGGGCTCATCCTAATCGTTTTATTGTTCATAATGGGGAAATTAACACAATTAAAGGCAATGCTAATAATATGTTATGTCGCGAAGAAATCATGACAACTAATTTGCTGGATACTAATAAAGTGTACCCAGTCGTTGATATTAACGGTTCAGATTCAGCAATGCTGGACAATACATTAGAATTTCTAGTTATGTCTGGAATGGAATTACCAAGAGCAGTAATGATGTGTATTCCAGAACCTTATGATAATGATAAAAGTATGTCACAGTCAAAGAAAGATTTTTATGAATACAATTCAACTCTAATGGAACCTTGGGATGGTCCAGCTTCAATTTTATTCAGTGATGGAGAAGTTATGGGAGCGGTACTTGATCGAAATGGACTTCGCCCATCTCGTTATTATATTACTCGTGATGATTATTTGATTTTATCATCTGAAGTTGGAGCTTTAGATATTCCTGCTGAAGATATTGTTATTAAAGATCGGTTACGCCCAGGAAAAATGTTATTAGTTGATACAAAAGCTGGTAAGTTAATTGCGGATGATGATTTAAAAGAAAGTTATGCCCATAAACAGCCTTATGGTGAATGGCTTGAAAGTAATTTGATTAAATTAAAAGATATGCGCATTCCTAATGCTCGAGTTGAACGTTATCAAGGGGAACAGCTAACTAAGTTACAGAAAATTTATGGTTATAGTTATGAGGATGTAAATACGTATATAAAAAAATTAGCATTGAATGGTAGTGAAGAAGTAGTTGCAATGGGAAATGATTCACCATTAGCGGTATTATCAATGCAGCATCCCCCATTATTTAATTATTTTAAACAATTATTTGCTCAAGTGACTAACCCTCCAATCGATGCTATTAGGGAAGAAATTATTACTTCAACAGCTTTATGTATTGGAACAGAAGGAAATATTTTAGCTGATAATGAGAAGAACTGTCGCTTGTTGAAAATCGATCATCCAATTTTAAGTAATACTGATTTATTGAAAATCAAGAATATTAAGAAAGATGGTTTTAAAGTAGCAGTATTATCAATGCTTTATTATAAAAATACTTCACTTGAAAAAGCCTTAGATAAATTATTTGTAGAAGCAGATAAGGCTTATCACGAAGGAGCTAATATTTTAATTTTATCGGATCGAGGAGTTGATGAAAATCATGTTCCAATCCCTTCTTTATTAGCAGTTGCAGCAATGAATGAACACTTAGTAAATACTAAAAAAAGAATGTCTGTAGCCTTGATTTTAGAATCTGGAGAGCCACGTGAAGTGCATCATTATGCGACTTTGATTGGATACGGGGCTAGTGCTGTTAATGGATATTTAGCACAAGATACAATTTTTGAACTTGTTGATGAAGGCTTACTAGATAAAGATTACTATGCTGCAATCGAAGATTATAATGACGGTATTTTGCATGGAATTGTTAAAATTGCATCAAAAATGGGAATTTCAACAATTCAATCATATCGGGGTTCACAGAACTTCGAAGCAATCGGTTTAGCTAAAGACTTTGTTGCTAAGTATTTCCCTAAAACAGTAACCAGAATAGAAGGGAAGACAATCAAGGATATTGAAAATGATGTTGATTATCGTCATAGTAAAGTTTATGATCCATTAGGATTAGACGTCGATATTACACTTGATAGTCGTGGTGATCATAAAGAACGTAGTGGAAAAGAAGAACATCTATACAATCCTGCAACAATTCACAAATTACAACTAGCGACACGCAATGGCGATTATAAATTATTTAAAGAATATTCAGCAATGATTGATGAAGAGGGTAAAAATCTAAATCTTCGAGGATTATTACAATTCAAAAAGGGAAAATCAATTCCGCTTGATGAAGTTGAAAGTGTTGATAAAATTGTACAAAGATTTAAAACAGGAGCAATGTCATATGGCTCAATTTCAAAAGAAGCTCATGAAACGATGGCAATTGCTATGAATCGTTTGAAAGGAAAATCTAATAGCGGTGAAGGTGGTGAGGATCCAGAGCGTTTTATTCTTGATGAAAATGGTGATAGTAGATGCTCAGCAATCAAGCAGGTTGCTTCAGGAAGATTTGGAGTGACTTCTCAGTATTTATGTTCAGCAAAAGAAATTCAAATTAAGATGGCTCAAGGAGCTAAACCTGGTGAAGGTGGTCAGTTACCAGCTGGAAAAGTCTATCCATGGGTAGCTAAAACAAGACATAGTACGCCGGGAGTAGGATTGATTTCTCCACCTCCACATCATGATATATATTCAATTGAGGATTTGGCACAATTAATTTATGATTTAAAAAACGCTAATAAGGATGCTAGAATCTCAGTTAAATTAGTCTCAGAAGCTGGTGTCGGTACTGTCGCAGCTGGAGTTGCTAAAGCTGGGGCTGGAGTAATCTTAATTTCTGGATATGATGGTGGAACTGGAGCAGCACCTAGAAACTCTGTATATAATGCAGGATTACCATGGGAATTAGGGTTAGCAGAAGCTCATCAAACACTTATCATGAATGATCTGCGTGGCCGTGTTGTATTGGAGACTGATGGTAAATTAATGACAGGTCGTGATTTAGCAATCGCAACTTTATTAGGGGCTGAGGAATACGGCTTTGCAACTGCACCGCTTGTAACAATGGGATGTGTAATGATGCGAGTATGTAATCTAGATACTTGTCCAGTTGGAGTAGCAACACAAAATCCAATCTTGCGGAAAAGATTTACAGGTAAGCCAGAATATGTTGAAAACTTTATGCGATTTGTAGCTCAAGAATTCCGTGAATATATGGCGGAACTAGGGTTTAAAACAATCGACGAAATGGTTGGGCGCAGTGATTTATTAGAAGTTCGTCCAGGTGTTGAAAATGTAGATTTATCTAGAGTGATTAATAATCCATATATTAAAGCTAAAGAAATACGTCATAATCCTAAAAATAATTATGATTTTAAATTAGAAGAAGTAAAAGATACAACAATTTTGTTAAAAGAGTTTAAAAACGCTTTAGAAAACCACCAATCACATGAAATCAATGTTGATATAACGAATATCGATCGAACATTAGGAACATTATTTGGATCAGAAATTACTAAACGCTATCAAGATACATTAGATGATGATACATTCAAAGTAAATTGTTATGGTTCTGGTGGCCAAAGTTTTGGTGCTTTTATTCCTAATGGTTTAACATTGACATTGCATGGTGATAGTAATGATTATTTTGGAAAAGGATTATCAGGAGGAAAATTAGTAGTTGTTCCACCTGAAAATTCAAACTTTAAAGCAGCTGAAAATATTATTATTGGAAATGTTGCTTTGTATGGAGCTACTTCAGGTGAGGCATATATTAATGGGATTGCTGGTGAACGTTTTGCAGTTAGAAATTCAGGAGCTAAAGCTGTTGTAGAAGGTGTCGGAGACCATGGATTAGAATATATGACAGGTGGTTTAGTTGTTGTTCTTGGAGAAACTGGAAGAAATTTTGCAGCCGGTATGTCTGGTGGAATCGCATATGTATACGATCCTAATAATCGTTTGTATTCACGAATTAATAAAGAATTAGTCTCTTATTCATCTGTGACAAGTAAATATGATGAAGAAGAATTAAGGGCCGTTATTCAAAAGCATTATAATCACACTAATTCAGAAGTAGCTAAAGATATTTTAGATAATTTTGGTGAACAAGTATCAATGTTTAAGAAGGTTGTTCCTCACGATTATAAGCATATGATTGAATTAATAAAGTATTATGAAAAGCAAGGTCTAACAAATGAACAAGCTAAAGTTGAAGCATTCAATGAAGCTAGGAAGGGGGTATAACCATGGGTAAACCAACAGGATTTTTAGAAATTGAGCGTCAAGTTAGTAAGGCTGTTGAGCCGAAAAAGAGAATTCAAAATTTTAATGAATTTCATAAGCATTTGAGTAAAGATGATCAAGCCTGCCAAGGAGCCCGCTGTATGGATTGTGGTGTACCGTTTTGTCAATCTGGTCGGGAATTAGAAGGCGCTGTATCTGGCTGTCCATTAAATAATCTGATCCCAGAATGGAACGATCTTATTTATCATAATAACTATAAGCAGGCATTGGCAAGATTATTAAAAACTAATAATTTTCCTGAGTTTACTGCTCGGGTATGTCCTGCCTTGTGTGAAGCAGCATGTACTTGTGGTTTAAATGGCGAACCTGTAACCGTTAAGGAAAATGAATATGGGATTATTGAAGATGCTTATGCAAAAGGTTTGATTAAACCATGTCCACCAACTCATCGTATTGATAAGAAAATTGCAATCGTGGGTTCTGGACCAGCTGGGTTAACTGCAGCCGATCAATTAAATAAACGTGGATACCAAGTTACTGTCTATGAACGGGACGACCGTATAGGTGGATTATTAATGTATGGAATTCCTAATATGAAATTAGAAAAAGAAGTTATTGATTGTCGTGTTGGAATTATGAAGGCTGAAGGTGTTGTTTTTAAAACTAATTGTGGAATTGAAGATGAAAAGCAAGCTAAAGAATTATTAGATAACTATGATCGAGTAATCCTAGCTTGTGGTTCACGGAAGCCCCGTGATATTGATGTACCGGGACGTCAAGGCAGGGGAATTTTAATGGCAGTTGATTACTTGACAGCAATAACAAAATCTTTACTTAATAGTAATTTAAAAGATAAAAATTTTGCTCCAACTAAAGATAAACATGTACTAGTTATTGGTGGTGGTGATACCGGTAATGATTGTGTTGGTAGTGCAATTCGTTTGGGGTGTAAAAGTGTAACGCAGTTAGAAATGATGCCGGAACTTCCTGCTATTAGAAGTGACAATAATCCATGGCCAGAATGGCCGAGAATCAAAAAAACAGATTATGGTCAAGAAGAAAGTATTGCTGTTTTCAATCAAGATCCTCGTATTTATCAAACAACGGTAAAAGAATTTATTCTAGATAAAAATGGTCAGGTAAAAGAAGCAGTAATTGTTTCATTAGAGCCAAAAGAAAATAAAGAAACTAAGCGAGTAGAGATGGTACCTGTTGCTGGCAGTGAACAAACTATTCCTGCAGATTTAGTTTTAATATCTGCTGGATTTATTGGAACTGAAGATCATGTAGCTAGAGCATTTAATGTTACATTGAATCCTCGCGGAAATGTAAAAAGCAATCAGGATTATCAAACAAATATAAAAAAATTATTTGTTGCAGGTGATATGCGTCGAGGACAATCTTTAGTGGTTTGGGCAATTAAAGAAGGTCGCGAAGTTGCTCGAGCAGTTGATTTTGATTTGATGGGTTATAGTAATTTATAAAAAAAGATCATAGCGAATAAGCAGTTGTTTATCCGTTATGACCTTTTTATTTTTTGTTATAAAACTAATGATGGAGCATTGTAAACACGGGCAGCTAGTTCACTATCAAGTAAGTATAATGAACGAGAATCAGAACCAAATAGATTAAATTTAGTAATTAAATCATTAGCATTAGTTTCTTCTTCACCTTGTTCTTTAACAAACCAATCTAAGAATTGCATTGTACGAAAATCTTTAAGAGAATAGGCAGCATCATAGAGATTATGAATTAAACTAGTAACATATTCTTCATGTTCTAAGCCATAAATTAGAGGATCATTTAATTTAGTATACTCTTTATCAGGTTTATCGATTGCTTCAAGGGTTACTTTAGCATTGTTATTTTGAAGATATTGAACAAATAATATTGCATGGTCTCTTTCTTCTTGTGCTTGGATATTATACCAGTTGGCAAACCCATCTAATCCGTTATCTTTATAGTAATTAGCAAAGTCTAAATAAAGATATGCGGAATAAAATTCTTTGTTAACTTGATCATTTAATAATTCTACAACTTTTTTATCTAACATTTTAATTACCTCCTGTATATAGTATAGACCTATTTTATTTAATTGTTAATAGATTTAACAATTATGTAACATTAGACAATATCATTGTTATTGCTTTGTTCACTACTATTGGGAATACTAGTAGGATTATTAGTTTTACTGTCTAAATTTTTGGTAGCATTTATACAGATAAAGGAGATCAAGATTGTAAGTAAGCAGCTACTTAAGCCGTAGATCCATTTCTTATCATTGTTAATAAAAACCTGATGTTGAGATAGTTTAGACATAATTAAATAAATGATAGCTAGACTAGCAATTAATGCACAAATAATAATACTACAAGTTGCTAAAATTGAAATTCGGTATTTACTGTTTTGATTATTGGCTGTTGTTGGAAAGATACTGCTATCACTGTTTCCAAAAGGATTTGTACTATTATTAGTTGATGAATCATTGTTTCCAAAAGGATTATCACCATCGAGATTATTACTGTTCGTAGATAGTGATGTAACCGCTGAACTATTTGAATTAAGGTTATAATCCAAGATAACTGTACTAATACCGCTAATCAAAGCAGTAATGATCATTATCATGCAAATTAGATTATTTTTCTTTTTTAACATAACTTTCACCTCACAGCAATAGTGTAAGAAAAGATAGTATAGTTAAAATGTTTACAATATGTGAATATATGGCAGGTTTGTAAATCTTTATGTCATTATTTTGTCGGATTAAAGAATCTTAATTATTTGACAAAGGGTTTTTAATTTAAAATGGATAATGGTATAATAGTTCATGAAAGTGGGTGATTTGATGCCGTTAATTTCTGCATTTACATTTAATATAAGTTCAATCCTTAATGTAGGTAGAACTATTATAGATTTAATTCTTGTGTGGTATGTAATTTATTTATTGATTTCTATGATGAAGCAAAATATGCGTACAATGCAATTATTTAAGGGAGTTTTATTGATCCTAATTTTAAAAATGTTTACAAGTTTATTAAGACTAAGTGCAATGGATTATTTAGTTGATACAATTCTTACTTGGGGTGTGGTTGCAATTATTATTGTATTTCAGCCAGAGATTCGAGGTTTGTTGGAAAAAATCGGACGAACTAAATTAGAATTAAAGCATGATAATCTTAGCGATGATGAAAAAGAACGATTAATGGATGAGCTGGTTGGAGCAATTACTAAATTATCTGAGGATCAAACTGGGGCATTAATAACCTTTGAACGAAGACAGTCGTTAATAGATTATATTAATACCGGAACAAAGATTAATGCTGATATTAAAGCAGAGTTATTTACGACGATTTTTTGGGAAGGAACTCCTCTTCATGATGGAGCAACGATCATTAAAGGGGATCGGGTTGTCTGTGCGGCCGCCTTTTATCCACCCACCAATCAGGAATTAAGTCCACTATATGGAGCTAGACATCGTGCAGCCTTAGGTATTAGCGAGATAACTGATTCGCTTACAGTTGTAGTATCTGAAGAAACAGGAACGATTTCTTTTGCCACAGATGGTAAACTTCGAAAAATTCCTCGAAAAGAGTTGCGAGCAAGTTTGGTTAATGAACTAGATTGGTTCAATACTCAAGAAAAGGATGGTGAGTAAGATGTCAAAAAAAGAAAATCCTAAAAATCCAATAAAAAAAGATTCAACTACTGATTTCTTTTTAAACTTCATTACTCGTCAGAAATCAGAACAGAAAGATGAAGAAAAAACAACTACTTCTAAAGTAGTTGATGATACTGTAAAAGTGAGAGATAAAGCATTTGAATTATTCTATCACATGATCAATTCTTTAAATATATTTTTAGATCGTATGTTGCAATCAAATCTTTCAATGAAAGTTTTATCGTTTGTTATGGCTGTCGTTTTACTCTTTACAATTACCGGTGGAATTGATAATATCTTTTCAACCCCTAATGGCGGGGATTATCTGTATGATGTGAAAATTGATACTGAAGGGTTACAAAGTGACTACGATGTAGTAGGATTACCGGAAACAGTAAATGTTGCTTTAGTCGGACCTTCTTTAGATATTTACTCAACAAAGATATCTAAGAAATATAAAGTAGTTGCTGATTTCTCTACTCTTGGGGAAGGTGAACATACAATTGAATTGCAGGGAAAAGATTTTCCTAGTGATTTGCAGGTAATGATCGTACCACAGACTGTTACTGTTAAAATCACACAAAAGGTTACAAAGACTTTTGAGCTGGGATACAAATTTAGTAATGAAGATAGCATGGATTCTAAATATTCAGTATCAGTTGAATCAATGGAACACCATGAAGTTGAAGTTCGAGGTTCACAAGACAATATTGATAAAATTAATTCTGTTAAAGCAGTGATTGATTTAAAAGGAAAAAATAATGATTTTGAACAAAATGCTAAGATATACGCATATGATCGTAGTGGTAAAAAGGTTGATGTGGAAATTATTCCAAATACGGTCAAGGTAGATTGTATGGTTTCTTCTTATAGTAAAGAAGTTTCCATTGTCCCTCAATATACAGGGCAATTAGCTAGTGGATATGGTTTTGAGAGTATTAAACTTAAACAGGAAAAAGTAACTATATATGGTAAAGAAGAATTGTTGAATAGTATTAATAGTGTTGGGGTTGTAATTGATTTATCGGGATTAAGTGGCGATAAAAGTTATTCTAAATTGCCGCTTACTGGTATAGAGAATATTAATAAGTTAGATTTTAATACTGTTGATGCATCTGTGCGAGTATCACCATCAACAAAACGAATAATAACTGATATTCCAATCAACATTGTTAATAATAATGGTGGATATCAAGTTAATTTTGCTGAAGGACAGGACAAAGCTTCAGTCGAAGTAGATGGTGTGGCAGCAATCTTAGATGCACTGACGATCAATGATTTCAATATTTCAATTGATTTGGCAAACTTGAAGGCGGGGACGAATACTGTTAAAGTAGATTTAAAAATAGATAAAGGATATTTAACGGGGAAATTAGTTTCTCCAGAAAGAATTACGATTACCTTAAGAAAATAGGAGGAAAAATTAACGATGGGTAATTATTTTGGAACAGATGGATTTAGAGGGGAAGCAAATGTTGACTTAACAGTTGAACATGCTTATAAAGTAGGGCGCTATCTTGGATGGTACTACTCTCAAAATGGTAAAGCAAAAGTTGTGATTGGGAAAGACACAAGAAGAAGTTCATATATGTTTGAATATGCACTAGTTTCAGGGTTAACAGCTAGTGGTGCTGATGTTTATTTATTACACGTAACAACAACACCTTCAGTATCATATGTTGTAACAAGTGAAGAGTTTGATTGTGGAATCATGATTTCTGCTTCTCATAATCCTTATTATGATAACGGAATCAAAATCTTAGATGGTAATGGTCATAAAATGGATGCTGGAGTAGAAAATTTAATCGAGCAGTACATTGATGGTTTAATTGATGAATTACCATATGCAACCAAAGATGAAATTGGGTGTGCTTTAGATTATTCAATCGGTCGTAATCGTTATATTGGATATCTGATGTCGATTCCCACTAGGGCATTTAGAAATTATCGTGTAGGTTTAGACTGTGCCAACGGTGCTAGTAGTGCGATTGCTAAAAGTGTTTTTGATGCTCTAGGAGCTAAGACTTATGTAATTAACAGTGATCCTGATGGGTTAAATATCAATACTAATTGTGGTTCAACCCATATTGAAGTCTTACAACAGTACGTAAAGGAAAACGCACTAGATATTGGTTTTGCTTATGATGGAGATGCTGATCGCTGTATTTGCGTTGATGAATTTGGACGAGTTGTAGATGGGGATCTAATTTTATACGTTTGTGGTAAATATTTAAAAGATCACGGAGAACTTGCTAATGATACTGTTGTTACAACAATCATGTCAAATCTTGGTTTATATAAAGCATTTGATAAAGAAGGTATTAAATATGAAAAAACCGCTGTTGGCGATAAGTATGTAAATGAAAATATGGTTAAAAATGGTCATGTTTTAGGTGGTGAACAATCTGGACATATTATTTTCTCTAAACATGCCACTACAGGTGATGGGATTTTAACATCTTTAAAAGTAATGGAAGCTGTTATTGAAAGTAAACGAACTATCGCGCAATTAATTGAACCTGTTACTATTTATCCTCAATTAATGAAAAACGTTCCTGTAAGAGATAAAAAAGAAGCACAGGAAGATCCTGATGTAAGAGCGGTTATTGCTGAAGTTGAAACTGATTTAGGTGAGAATGGTCGTGTTTTAGTTCGTGAAAGTGGAACTGAACCGGTTGTTAGAGTAATGGTTGAAGCAGATACTGATGAAAAATGTCTTATTAATGTAAATAAAATTGTTGATAAGATGAAGGAAAAAGGATTTGTAATCAAAAGATAAAATAACATAATGTCACACAATATTGCCATATAATATGGCAATATTTCATATATATTAAAAGTGAGGTGAAATACATGCAATTTAGAATAAATATTATTGATGATGAAAAAAATTTAAATGATTTAGTAAGAACCTATTTAGAAAAAGAAGGATATATTGTTTATTCTTTCTATACATATGATGAAGCTTTAATGCATAAGGATGATGATGTTCATTTATGGTTGATTGATATTATGTTGGATCGTGCTAGTGGATTTGAATTATTTAATGAGATTAAGGCTAGTCGCCCTAAAATGCCAATTATTTTTATGTCTGCACGAGATCAGGAATTTGATCGGATTATTGGATTAGAAAAAGGTTCTGATGATTATATAACCAAACCTTTTAATATTAAAGAAGTGATTTTAAGAATTAATAATTTAATTAAACGTTCATATGATGATCCATCAAAAATTAAGATGGATGGATATGATATTGATTTAGAAAAACGGCGCGTATTTAATGGTGGAGAAGAAGTAATTCTAACAACGAAAGAATATGATTTATTAGTTTATTTTATTACTAATAAAGGCTTAGCTATCTCTCGGGAACAGGTTTTGAATAAAGTATGGGACGAAAACTATTATGGTAGCGACCGGGTAGTTGATGATACTTTAAGACGTTTAAGAAAAAAAATGCCAGAGATTAATGTACGCACGATCTATGGTTTTGGCTATCGTTTAGACTAATGTTAAATAAGTTTTCTTTGCAGCGACAGTTAAGCAGATTTTCTTTACAAAAGCAGTTAATTATTATCTTTTCATTATTAGCGATGCTTGTTATATTGATTTTAGTACCGTTGATCAATAAAAATCTTAATGCTCTAATAGATGAAGAGATGTTTAAAACGCTAGATACTTCACAGAGCGCATATATTGATTTTGATTATTCACTAAATCAAGTGATAAACAAATTTATCATATGACTTATGATAAAAATACTAACTATTTATTTCCACCATCTAATCTAACTCGTGATAAAGTTTTAGCGTTATATCCAGTATTTGCTGATAAACTTAATGAGATGCTAAAAGGAAATAAAGATAAGATCCAGGCTAAAGGGACACTTGATGGCGATACTCTTTATTTTCAAATAACTAAAAAAGATAGTGATTCTTATATCATTTCATTAGTATACAGTGATTACTCTGCTAGTTTGATTTCATCAATTAGGCAACAAATAATAAATATTTTATATGTATCATTTGCTGTTATTGGCGCAATTATTTTTATTTGGGTTAGTGGCTTAATTAAACCATTAAAATTAATTAGAAATTATATAGAAGACATACGTAAAGATAAACAAAGTGAATTAAAGATTGATCGTGGCGATGAAATTGGTTTTGTTTCAGATGAACTTGTTGCGATGAAAGAAGAAATAGATAAACAAAGCAAGATCAAAGAAGAAATGATTCATAATATTTCCCATGATTTAAAGACACCGATTGCTTTAATTAAATCATATTCACAAAGCGTTAAAGACGATATTTATCCATATGGTGATAAAAATTCATCAATGGATATAATTATTGAAAATGCAGAACGTTTAGACGGTAAAGTTAAAAGTTTATTATATTTGAATAGATTAGATTTTATTAGTGGTGAAAATTCTGATAGTGAAGTTGATATGCATGAATTAATTGAACATATTGTTATCCAATTACAAGGAATGCATCCTGAAATTGAAATTGAAACAGATTTAGCTTTCGTTTCATTTAAAGGTGATGAAGAATGTTGGCGTATTTGTGTGGAAAATATAGTTGATAATGCTTACCGATATGTCGATAAAAAAATAAAAATTATTTTAAAAAATGATTATTTAGAAATATATAATGATGGTGAGCCAATCGATAATGATAACATTGAGGCTCTATTCCAACCGTATGAAAAAGGAACAAAAGGTCAATTTGGGTTAGGTCTATCAATCGTACATAAGACATGTACTATGTATGGATATAATGTAACGGCGGTTAATCAGGAAACTGGAGTAAGCTTTATTATTGAAAAGAAATATAATTAACAATCCAAGGCTATGCCTTGGATTTTATTTACGTTATAATAAGTGATAATAAGTGGGTGATTAAATGTTAGACAAAAAAATTGAGTTCTTTATAGCGACTGTTGAAACAGGTTCTTTTTCTGGTGCTGCAAGAAAGTTAATGCTGTCACAATCGGCAGTTAGTCAACAAATAAATTTATTAGAAGAAGAGTTAGCTGTTAAATTATTTGATCGCTCTAATTATCGCCCTAGATTAACTAGAGCCGGTGAGTTCTATTTTAAAAAATGTCAGGAACTTGTTGCTATTTATGAAAAAATGAATCATGAGGTTAAATTGATTGATTCCTATAGTATTCGTATTGGGATAACTGGCCCATTTGAAAATCATCATATTCCTTTTTTAGTTAAATTATTTAAAGAAAAGTACCCACAGATAGAAATAACAATTATAAAAGGTAGTTTTCAAAGTTGTAAAGAATGGTTAAATAATAATCAGATTGATGTTGCTTTTGCTATTGAAAATGATTTTATTAATGAACCTAAAATTACCTATGAAGTTTTACTGCAGCATCAAATATGTGCAATTTGCAGTTATGAGCATCCATGGGCTAAGTTAACTAAGATAGCAGCGCAGAATCTTATCAATCAACCGCTAATTTGTCTATCAAGAAAGTTTGGGGAAGGCTTTTATCATGATTTTGTAGAAGCTTTTAATAAAGATAAGATTGAGCCAAATATTATAAAGGAAGTAGATACTCTTGATGAGTTGATTTTATCAGTTAAGCTTAATGAAGGAATTGGTCTAACTTCACGTGAAGTTGTTAATGAGGAAGAAGTAGCGATTTTAGATATTATTAATTCGCATCATCATGCAAACTATGTTATTGGTTATGCTAGGGATATAAATAATCAATTTATTTTTGATTTTGTTGCGCTGGCGAAAAGATATTTTAATAAAACTCTATAAGTAATTCTTATAAAGTTTATAAGATTATAGCTACTATTTTTTATAATTATCTAGCTCTATAATATTAATATATAGATGGAGGAAGATAAGATGTCAAAAGTAATAGTAACAGGTGTAGATGGTAATTTTGGAGGCTATGTAGCGAGAAATATTACTCAGTTAAAAGAAAAAGAAGATTTGATTTTTACTTGTCCATTTGAAGAAGGACTAAAGGAATTTAAAGATACTGGCATTGATTGTCGAGTAGCAAATTTTAATCATCCAGATGAACAGTTAGTTGAAGCCTTCAAAGGTGGCGATAATAATTTCAGCACCATTTGTTGGAGCAAAGCGTCAAGCAGCACATAAAAATGCAATTGATGCGGCAATTAAAGCAGGGGTAAAAAAAGTTGTTTATACATCATTAGTAAATGCTCGTGATGTAGAAAATCCTAGTATTGAAAAAATCGATCATGCATGGACTGAAGAATATATCGAAAGTACTGAATTAGATTATATTTTCCTTAGAAATTCACAATATGCTGAAGCAATGATAACTAGTTATTTAACATCTAATGGTAACTTATTGAGTTGTCAAGGAGATGGAAAGATGGCATATATCTCACGTTTGGATTGTGCGATGGCAGCGATGTATGCACTAACAAAAGATGATATGCATAAGCAAGTTTTAAATATTAATGGTCCTGAATTATTGACTTTACATGAATTTGCGGCAATTGGAAATAGAGAAACAGGAATGGATGTAAAAGTTGTCGATGTTAGTGAAGAGGAGGTATATGCTGGATTTGATGCTATTGGGGTACCACGTACTACTGATGGAACATTTAAAGATGGCTCACCAGCTCCTTATTCAAGTGATGGAATGGTAACTTTTGCAAGAGCAATCCGAATTGGTAAAATGGATAATTTTACTGATGATTTTGAAAAATTAACTGGTGTAAAACCACGTACAGTGGCTTATATGTTTGCCAATAACAGTGAATATGGTGTTGGGGCAAGAAATTCTACAGATGACTAATTATTAGCTTATTAATTGGTAGTGATATTATTGAGAAATCAATAATATTACTATCAATTTTTATTTGATAGAATATGTCAAATAAAATACCAAGATTATTTAAGAATTTATTTAAAGAAATAGAATTATTTTATGCTATGATAAAATTATGGAGGCGGAAAAATGAAATTATTATTTAAACAGCGCTTTTTTTCATGGCTAGATAGTTATGATATTTATGATGAAATGGGGAATACAGTATACACTGTAAAAGGTGAATTAAGCTGGGGACATAAATTACAGATATATAATGCTGATGGTTTACCTGTTGGTACAATCAAAGAAGAAGTTTTCACTTTTTTACCTAAATTTGCGATGTACCTTAATGATGAATATATTGGTCAAATAAAAAAAGAACTAACATTATTTAAACCATCATTCATTTTAGATTATAATGATTGGAAAATTTCTGGTAATTTTTGGGAATGGGATTATGAAATCATTGATTCTCGTGGTATTGTTATTGGAGATATTAATAAGGAATTATTTAATTTTACGGATACTTATTCTGTAACCATTAGTGATCCACGAAATGCAATCTATGTTTTAATGATTGCTTTAGCTATTGATGCGCAAAAATGTTCAAATAACAGTTAATAAGACACGAGAGTGTCTTGTTTCATCTTATGAAAAATAATTACTAAATTAATGAAGAGGTTTATAATAATAACCGAAGGTGGTAAAAATGGGGAAAGATGAAAACAATTTTGCGCGTGGCAGTATTCCACGACATATTATAAATTTAGCTGGTCCAATGATAGTGGCACAGTTGATCAATGTTTTATATAATGTTATTGATCGTATTTATATTGGAAGAATTCCAGATGTTGCGACATTAGCTATGGGAGGACTAGGGCTATGTTTGCCACTGATTTCTATTATTATTG
>ERZ1036420.646-NODE-646-length-15537-cov-5.672717_pt1 | contig 15537 bp, 18 predicted proteins | sample MGYA00514220_ERZ1036420 | MGnify/ENA primary metagenome ERZ1036420 (study PRJEB33795, sample SAMN09464938) | human gut metagenome | host: Homo sapiens | place: USA: Stanford, California | collected 2016-10 | study: EMG produced TPA metagenomics assembly of the...
GCAATTTCAGGCCACCCAGATGTTATCTTTGAATAGAGGGTGCTGAACAGTTACATTCCATTTATTTTTTCAGTGGTTTTATCTGTGGTATTTTTAGCGGTAGCAATCAGGGCATTTAATAAAAAACAACTGTAAGTCTACGCATTTAGGCCGGTAATAAGCCAGTCATTTCAGGGCTTTTGGGGCATGGTCGGCGGGCAGGCGGGACAGATTATCCAATCCCCGCCAGAACAGGCTTCTAAATGCGTAGAGGAAAACCCATGAGAAAGCGCCGGAAGCGGCGGCCTGCTGGCCCTGCGCCCGGCGTTTTCTCATAGGCTGTCCTTTAGGATGGCCCGGATCAGCTTGTTTTGCAAGCGGTGTTTCATGTACTCGTCCACCCGCACATGAGGCGTTCCGTCCAGATCATAGAGCGTCCGGGTACACAGCTTATTCATGTAGCCGTCATAGTACCGCAAGATGCGCTCCATTGCCAGCGGATCACCGGCGCGGGCCTCTGCAAAGACTGACAGGGGCAGAAGCACCCTGCCGTGAAATGTGGGCTGCTTCATTTCGCGTTCCTCCCTCCGTTATCCTCCAATCTCTGCCGTAACTCGTTCAAAGACTTTGTGCGGTGGCGCTGGACGGCGCTGCGGGACAATCCCACAAGGCTGCCGATCTCGCCGTCCGCCATAGCCGCGACACTGTGCAGAATTAAAATCTGCCGCTCCTGCTCCGGCAAGGTGGCAAAGGCTCCGGCCACCAGCTCGTCCCGGATATGTAGGTCATAGCCAAAAGCCGAAAACACAAAGCTGTCGCTGGGGTATTCGTCCAGCGTACAGAGCTTGTCCATTTCCGCCTGCGGCAAGGTGTCCAGCGGCTTTTCCCGGTCGCGGCGGCGGGCCAGCTCCGACAGGTAGTTGATGACCTCGTTGCGAAGAACGGTCTTGCAGAAAGCGTCCAGCCGGTTCCGTTCCACATAGTCAAAGGTGTATTCGTTCATCTTCTCACCCCCGATCTGCGGGAGAGTGAGAAGATAAAGCTGTTTGCACCGCTCCTTTCATCGGTGACAGCATGGCGGCCCCGGCCCGCATCGAAGAACCGCAGGAAATAACAAAATTCGCCCGGCAGGTCGCAGACCCACCGGGCGAAAGAAGAAATATGCAGTTGATTTACATGGTATAGTTCATACTCATGGCCGCCTGTCCCCGCTGCCGGGGACAGGCTTTTCAGGGGCGGTGCAAGCCCTGTCTGATTTTGTCGAAACGCTTTTGGCTTCATGGCGGCTCCCTCCGTGGGCCGCCGATCCCGCCAGCGTCAGGGCGTCGTCAATATGAGGGCATAGAGAACGGCGGCCTTGATTTTCTCAAAGCCGCCGCTGGTAATATGGGCGTGTCAAAATGGCTGCTGTACGACGGCTTTTTTTCTTTTGCCGTCGTCCGGCAGCATATCCTTATTTTCTTCTTTTCTTAATCACATGGACAATCACAGCAATCACAACGATTGCGGCAACCACGCCGATCAAAGGAAGCCATGTGTCTACAATGCTTTGAAACACGGCGTCCCATTTCACATTTTCTGGTAACATGATTTACACCTCCGATCTCTTTTGCTCAGTAACAATGCGCTTACAAGATAGATAAGTCGCAAGAAAATAACTTCCGTAAACTATGAGGAAAAGGATGATTGTCAATCCAATGTTTGTCGAAATATGGATATTCATAAATTCCTCAACAATAGTCATAGCTTTTCCGATCAGGAAAGCTGAGTATATTCCGGCAACGGTCAATGGAATTGCAAAGAACACCGCCGTCTGCGTAAAAAGTGTGCGGTTGATTTGCTTGCGCTTGGCTCCCAACTTTTGCAGCAATCCATATCTGTAAATGTTGTCAGTCGTTTCTGTGAGCTGTTTTAGTGCCAAAAGAGCAGCACAGATCAGTAAAAAGATTAAGCCGATATAGCAACAAAGGAAACTTACCAAAGCATTGAGGCCATAGAACATTTCGTACATCATGTTCTTTTCTGCATACCGATAACCGTGCGTTTCGTCCAGCCCAATGGGAATCATCTTTTGCAGGATTTCATTAGAGTCCACATCCGGCTTGTATTGTACCAAAAGCACATTAACGTCTTTTTCGAGGACAGCCACTACATGATCCGGGACAATCAGTGTTCCGCGATCATTGTTTCCAACAGAAGTCATAAAGTATGTTTCTTGCAGAACTTCATCAGATGCACGCAGTAAAGTTGTTCCGCCGATTGTAATTTCCGAATGATCTTGTAAGGCCACAGAAACATATTGATATGTCCCGGTGTAATTGCAGTTTAACAAGTATTGGTCGTCGTTCAGCGTGATTGGCTCTTTGCCTTGCATAGACAAAGCACGATTGAAGTCCGAAACGGAAATTACGGAAACCTTGCTATCGGGAATTTCTTCGTCAATGGGCCACAACTCAACATCTTGACCTTCAAATAGTTCTGCGTAGGTCATATCGGCCTCGTAAATGCTGATTTGCTCCATGTTTTCCGCATAATCGCTCATTACAACATCGCGTGTAGCAAGATACTCCACAATATCGTTGTCGCCATCAATGGAAACATTAGAAAGCACATTCAAATCATAGGGGGTTGCAGCTTTTGACAGTTCATTCATTGCAAGAGCCGTGCTTGCCCCAATAGATACAGCGCAGATGGTAATGGTCAGCAGGCCGCAAACAATCGTCACCACAAGATAATTCGTGCGTATTTTACTGCCAATTTGACGAACAAGGAATGTATTCAGCCCTTTCAAGTAAAACCCTTTACCTGCTCTTACCACTTGGATAAAAACAGTGGATAATGAGTTGAACAACAGAAAGGTTCCAGCTACCAAAGCCGCTCCTGCAATTTGGAAAGACATATTTTCACGAGACGGCAGTATTCCGTTTTTGTTGAACAGCACAACGGAAATCCCTATGCAGATCAGAGAAAGCACAAACAGGCAGAGCGGCAAAATACGATTTTCTCCTTTTATGCTTTCGTTTTTTCTGTTGGCTGTCAGCAGGTCAATCAATTTGACATTGGTTACAGACCACACATTGAAAAGCATTACGATAAAGAAGATGATCGCAAAGCAAAGTACCGTCTGTCGAAATGCTCCGGCAGAAAATACGATCTGAAATTTAGCCAGCTCAATCGCAAAGAGCTTTAGTGCAACCAAAGAAAGCCCCTGTGAAAAGAAGAATCCCAAAAGCAATCCAGTCACCAAAGCAATGACGCCAACACAAAGGGTTTCACCGGCAAACAGCCGGGAAATACGTCCTTTTTTCATGCCGAGCATCATATACACGCCCAATTCCTTTTTGCGGCGTTTCAAAAGAAACTGGTTGGCATAAATAATCAGGAAAGCCAATACCACCGCAATGACAACAGAAAGCGCGGACAACAGTATGCCGAGTTGGTCGTATAAGAGCGAACCGGTCATTCCCATATCGGAAAAAGCGGGCTGATCGGAAATTGAGTTGAATGCATAAAACAGACTGACCGAAAGCGTCAGTGTAAGGAAATAAATCAGGTAGTCCCGGATGTTCTTATGAACATTTCGGAAGATCAGCTTAAATGAGGTCATTCTGCTCACCTCCCAAGACGGAAACCACTTCCAGAATCTTTGCAAAAAAGTCTTTGCGTGTGTCCGTCCCTCGGTGCAGCTCATTGAACACCTGACCGTCCTTGATAAACAAAATCCGATGGCAATAGCTGGCGGAAAAAGCGTCATGCGTTACCATGAGGATTGTTGCCGCAAGCTGTTCGTTCAATTCTGTCAGCATCGTCAGCAGCATCCGTGAGGAATTGGAATCAAGAGCGCCGGTCGGTTCATCAGCCAACACCATTGCGGGATTGGTTACCATTGCTCTTGCAGCGGCTACCCGCTGCTGTTGGCCGCCGGACATCTGATAGGGATATTTGTTCAATACTTCCTGAATGTTCAGCGCCTTTGCGATCTGCGGGACACGTTTTTGAATCTCGCTGGGTTTGGTTCCTGCGATAGACAAGGCCAGTGAAATATTTTCGTAGGCTGTCAGAGTATCCAGCAGATTGAAGTCCTGAAAGATAAAGCCCAGCTTTTTTCCGCGAAAATCTGCAAGCTGCGATCCATGCAGCATCGTAATATCCTTTCCCTCCACATAAATATGGCCGCTGGTAACGGTATCAATCGTAGAGATACAGTTTAGCAAAGTGGTTTTCCCGGAGCCGGAAGAACCCATAATACCGAGAAACTCACCTTTACGCACAGAGAAAGAAATATGATCCACGGCTTTTGTCAGGTTGCCCTTGTTGCCGTAAAATTTTTGGATGTCATCCACCCGTAAGATTGTGTCGTCCATTGGTTATGAGGCTCCTTTCTCAAAAGCGGTTTACTTTTGTACTTTTACTCTACCATAGGGGCTTTGCCTGTGCCATTAAGTTAGATTACATTTACCTTACCAGAATGTAAGGTTGAAAAAGGCGAGGTTTTACAGCCCCGCCTCCTTCAAATAGCTCTCCGTGGGAAATACCATAGTTACGGTAGTCCCTTGTCCGGGTTCACTGGAAACGGAAAGCACAATATTCATTTTTTTGCACAGCTTTTGGCTCAAATACAGCCCAATCCCGGTTGACTTGGAATAGCGGCGTCCGTTTTCGCCAGTGAAGCCTTTGTCAAACACGCGCGGCAAATCCGCAGCAGAAATTCCAATCCCATTATCGGAAATGAAAAGTGAAACATCGTTTTTCTCTACTTTGGCGGAAAATTCAATTCGCAGATTGTCTTTTCGATATTTGATTGCGTTGGATATGATTTGTCCAATTACAAATGTGCAGCTCTTGCTATCAGCAACGACGGGAATGTCCAAACCATTCAACACAGGCTTTCCGCCTGCTTGAATCAGAGGCTTGGAATATGTCTTTAGCGCAGCATGAACAAGCGATTGCAATGTGGTTTTTTCTACCTTGAAATCCTTTTCCACATCCGTGCTGCGGGCATAGTATAGTACCTGTTCTACATAAGTATCAATTTTGCGGAGTTCATCGTCGATACGCAGCGTGGTGGGATTTTTTTCATTTTCTATCATCAGGCGGGCAGAGGTAATGGGGGTCTTAATCTCATGTACCCATGAATCAATGTACTCCCGGTATTCCCGACTTGCCTGTTTTGCATTGGAAATCTGGTCGTTCTGGTATTTATTACAGCGCCGCAAAATATCCACTAAAATCTGACCTTCTAAAAAATGAGGCTGTGTCAAGAGTTCGCCCAAAAGCGACTTTTCTTCCATCTGTTCCGCCATTTTCAGAAGCAAATTATAATAACTTCGCTTGCGAAAAAAATCATACGCCAAAGCAACGATGTAGGCTGCAATAAAGATTATCTCGGCAAACAGAATAAAAGTAGCAGGGGTTTCAATCAACCAAAGCAGGCCAAACAGCAGGAGCGCCGACACCAGCATACAAATCAGTGAAAAAATGCGATCCAGAAGATACCCAGATAATTTCATACGCAATACCCTAATCCACGTTTCGTTTTCAAATAGTCAGGCAAGCCGATCTCGGCCAGAGTTTTCCGCAAACGAACGATATTCACATTCAAAGTGTTTTCGTCTATAAATTGTTCGCTCTGCCAGAGTTCATCAATAATGGCGTCACGAGGAATAATATTTCCTTTGTTCACCATGAGCAGACGCAAAATCCCCATTTCGTTTTTGGTAAGAGATTTTCTCTGCCCTTGATAACTGATTTCTGCTTTGAGTAGGTTTAAGGTCAAACCTTTGTGTGTCAAAACCACATTGTCCTGAACTTCATAAGTTCGGGCCAGAAGTTTTTGTATGCGGGCCAAAAGAACCTGTGCATTGTAAGGCTTTGAAATATAATCATCGGCACCGATATTCAAACTCATTAGCTCGTCAAAATCGCTGTTTCTGCTGGTAAGCACAATGATTGGAAGATTGGATTTCTGCCGGATTTCTCTGCAAACTTGAAAACCGTCCTGATACGGCAGATTGATGTCCAAAAGAATCAAATCGGCCCCAGACGAAAGAGCCGTTTTAGCAATACAATGAAAATCACTGCTGCTGGCACATTGGTATCCGTATTTTTCAAGAAGTTGGGTAAGTTCCTCGCGGATCGCTGGCTCATCCTCTATGATAAAAATTTTCATTTCGTTGCCTCCCTTGTTTTGTTCTCATATCCACAGGCTTTTCCGCGTCTTTCGGAATCAGCCAGATTGTTGCCATCTTCACAGCGCCGGGAATACGGCCACCGGCGCAATAGTAGTTTACCCGTCGAGGGGTCACGCCCCATTTTTCACTTGCTTCTTTCAAAGTCATATAGTCCATAACGCACCTCCATAAAGTACATTATAGTTCTATTGCTCGAACAAAGCAAGAAACAGAATATGAATTATAAAGTTTAACTTACCTGCATATAGCAACATTCCATTGGGCAAATATGAATTATACAATGTAAATGGGTGATGCTATATGGCGAAAGTAGAAGATTGCCCCGGCTTTGAAACTTTCGGCGCGGATGTAAAGGCTGCGCCGAAAGCCCGGCGTCTGGCGCGTAAGGCGCTGGCGGAAATGGTAGGTATTGAGTGGCGGTATCTCGCCAACATTGAGAATAAAGGGACGATCCCCAGCCTCCCGGTCGTGATCCAGCTTATCAAGACCTGCGGGCTTCCTGTGGAACGGTATTTCAATCCCGAAGTGCTGCGCTCGGAAAGTGAGCAGCGCCAGAGGGTCGGCCACAAGCTGAAACTGTGTCCCGAAGAATACCTGCCGATCATCGAGGGCGCGATTGACGGGGCCATTAAAATTGAACAGCCAAAGAAGAAAGAAACGGGGGATGCCTGAAAACCATCCTCTGTTTTCTTTTATCTGTGAGGGACGCGGAAGCGTCCTTTATTTTTTTGCATTTTTTCAAAGAAAGTCCCTGTTTTGCGGGTAGTTTGGGGGCTTGCGAATGTACTTATAGCGGAGAAGAACAAAAACAGCAAGCATAGGAAGTGTAGCCACACTTCCGAAAAACGCCCCGTCCCGCCCCTGCCGGGCCGTCCGTTTTGCTTGTTGGGGAAATCCCCAAACCCCTTTGCCGGAAAGGAGCGTGAACCGCAATGGCAAACCGAAAGCGTCAAATCGTGCTGCGCGTCCCGGTGACGCCGGAAGAACGGGCCTTGATCCAGCAGAAGATGGCCCAGCTCGGCACAAGGAATTTCTCGGCCTATGCCCGGAAAATGCTGATTGACGGGTATATCGTCCACATGGACACCAGCGACATCCGGGCGCAGACCGCAGAGCTGCAAAAAATCGGCGTCAACGTCAACCAGATTGCGCGGCGTATCAACAGTACCGGGGCTGTGTACGCGCAGGACGTTGAGGACATCAAGGGGGCGCTGGCACAGATATGGCAATTACAAAGATACATCCTATCAAGTCAACGCTGAAAGCGGCCCTTGACTATATCGAGAACCCGGACAAGACGGACGATAAAATGCTGGTATCGTCCTTTGGCTGTTCATACGAAACGGCGGACATCGAATTTCAAATGCTGCTGGCGCAGGCCATGAACAAAGGCAACAATCTGGCCCACCACCTGATACAAGCCTTTGAGCCGGGGGAAACCACGCCGGAGCAGGCCCATGAGATCGGGCGGCAGCTTGCCGACGAAGTGCTGCAAGGCAAATACCCCTATGTGCTGACTACCCACATAGACAAAGGCCATCTGCATAATCACATCATTTTCTGTGCCGTAGATATGGTGAACTGCCGCAAATATGTTTCCAACCGGCGCAGTTACGCCTATATCCGGCGAACCAGTGACCGGCTGTGCAGGGAAAACGGCCTGTCCGTGGTGAAGCCAGGCAAGGACAAGGGCAAGTCCTACGCCGAATGGGACGCCCAGCGCAAGGGCAAGAGCTGGAAAGAAAAACTGAAAGTTGCCATCGACGCGACCATCCCGCAGGCCAAAGACTTTGACGACTTCCTGCGGCTCATGCCGGCGCAGGGCTATGAAATCAAACAGGGCAAGTTTATCTCGTTCCGCGCCCCCGGACAGGAACGCTTCACCCGCTGCAAGACGCTGGGTGAGGACTACACGGAAGAAGCCATTACCCGCCGGATCAAGGGGCTGGCCGTGGACAGAGGCCCGAAGCGGAAAGCCGCAAAGGAAATCACCCTGCGGATCAATTTGGAGAACAGCATCAAGGCCCAGCAGAGCGCAGGCTATGCAAGGTGGGCGAAAGTCCACAACTTGAAGCAGGCCGCCCGGACGCTGAACTTCCTGACGGAACACGGCATAGACGACTATGCGGAGCTGGAAAGCAAGGTGGCCGAGATCAGCGCGGCCAACGACGAGGCCGCCGCTGCCCTGAAAGCGGTGGAACGCCGCCTTTCCGATATGGCGGTGCTGATAAAGAATGTTTCCACCTACCGGCAGATGCGGCCCGTGGCGTTGGAATACCGAAAGGCCAAAGACAAGGCCGCGTTCCGGCGCGAACATGAAAGCCAGCTTATCTTGTACGAGGCGGCGGCAAAGGCCATCAAGGACGCGGGCATCTCAAAGCTCCCCAATCTGGCCGCCCTGAAAGCCGAGTACCGGGAACTGGACGAGGAAAAGGAACGGCTGTACCAGAAGTACGGCGAAGTGAAAAAGGAACTGGCCGACTACGGCATCATCAAGCAGAATGTGGACAGCATTTTGCGGGTGACGCCCCATCAAGAAAGGACACAAGAGCTATGAGCATACCGAGAATGAATTACCGGCAGTACCGCAAGGCCCGGAAGCTGACGCATGAGTGCTGCAATTACTGTGACGGGAACTGCCTGCTTCTTGACGACGGGGAAGAATGTGTTTGTGTGCAGAGCATTTCCTATTCGCTGCTGTGCCGGTGGTTTCAGGCCGCCGTCCTCCCGCTGGACGCCGCCCTGTACGCCGAGATCAGCAAGAGCCGGGACGAGGTGAAACGCTGTGCCGTATGCGGGGCCGTGTTCACGCCGAAGTCCAACCGGGCGAAATACTGCCCGGATTGTGCGGTGCGGATGCGCCGGAAGAAAGAGGCGGAACGGCAGCGGAAAAGATACCTGTCTTTGTCCGTAAGAAAATAATTTATTGTGGTAGCCGGGGTGTGGCCCGGTTGAAAAATGCCGGGCGCAGGGCCAACAGGCCGCCGCGTCCGGCATTTTCCTCGCTATTGAATGTATCTTTGTCTAATTTCTTCATCAATACGTTTTTTCAGCTTCTCACTATCGGGAACATCAATAGTGGCGGCAACTGTGTGAAAAGTCTTTCTTAGCTGCTCATCAATGTCATCTTCTTTAGGGCTTTCTCGGTTGTTCAGCTTCCCTTGACTGATTTCCAATACAACATCGGCTTCTTCTGCAAGCTGTTTACTGTGTGTTACCACAATTACGCATTTACCCAGCTCATGGGCAGTTTTCTTTATCAGCTCAATAATCTCACCGGCTGTATCTTCATCCAAATTTCCGGTAGGCTCATCTGCCAAAAGCACCTTAGCTTCACTTGCCAAAGCGCGAGCAATCGCCACGCGCTGCTGCTGTCCGCCGGAAAGCTGCAAGACGTTCCGCTTCCAATCCTCACTGGGAATACTGACTTCCCGCAATAATTCTTCGGCGTTCTTTCTGCCACCCAGCTTTACGTTTTCTTCGGTGGTAAGATAGTCGATTAGATTATAGTTCTGAAATACCAGAGAAACATTGTGCCTGCGGTGATAGTTCAATCCCTTTTTGCGTATGTCCTCACCACCATAAAGGATGTTTCCCGATACCGGATTATCCAATCCCGCCAAAAGAGAAAGAAAGGTGGTTTTGCCTGAACCGCTGGAACCGACAATCGCATAGAACGTGGCTTCCTCAAAAGTGGCAGATACATTTTTCAGGACAATTTTATCCCGCTTCGATTTATAGGAATACAAGACATTTTTTGCCTCTAAAATCATTTCCAGTCCTCCTAACTCATTTCACTTAGAATATCTTTCGGGTTCTTGTGGAAAATCAGGACGCTTGCCGCACAAGTAGATAAGACAATCAAGGCTCCTACGCTAAGACTGTCTACTAACAGCATATATGAAGTAATTTCCGTTTCTACATTCGTGACGGTAAGTTCCGGTGCCTGATAATCGGTGGCAACTTTGCCCGCATCCATTTCATCCTGCAATTTGTCCTGCTCCGCCTGCTGGCCTACCAGATAATCAGCAGCGGCGTTGGAAACTGCCGGAGCAATCAGGAAAGAGAGCGCAAGTGCCAAAACTCCGATCAGAACAGCTTCGGTTAAAATCTGCAAGAGTATCTTTCCCTTTGCAATTCCGATGGACAGAAGTATGCCAATCTCATTTGTTCTGTTCTTAATCCAGAAAATAAAAATCAGAAACAGGATTACAAAGCTGGCTCCGGTAACAACCAGAAGCAGTGTGTTACTGATTTTTTCCAAATCATTGAAGTTGGAAGCCATTGTGTCAAGATTTCCATTGTTGTCAATCAAATCATACCATTGCCAGTTAATATCCGTTTCCTTGATGGCCTCCTTTACGGCATCGTAGTCATCCACATTTGCTACTTTGAAATAAGCTGTTTCATACAACGGATCATCCTGCTCCACTTTCTCAGGAAAATGTAAGTCCGTGAAAATAACATTTTCGGAACGGTAGGTATCGCCAGACATATAAGGCTCCATCCGTTCCTTAACCTGATAGATACCTACAATCGTTGCCTCCTGCACAGGCTCTTCTGCTTTTACCGAATGAAATTGTAGCTGGTCGCCTACCTTTAGCTGGTTTTTTTCTGCCAGTTCTTCGGATATAACACAGACGTTTGTATCATCCTTTGTTGTCATTCGTCCATCTATGATGGTGACATTACCGCTGAGGACATTGGCATCCATTGACATATCCCGATTACCAATCAGGGCCACACCCTGAAAGTCATAAGTCTGATCTGCGTCGGCATCTTCAATCCGTTCAAAGTTTGCCTGTTTTACTGCTGTGGGAACCGTTGTTATATTATAGTCGGCAATTCCCTCCACATCAGCAATCTTTTCAATATCGTCTGATTTTAACGACTCAAAAGAATTATCCGTTGTTACACTCCAATTTTCAGAACCATTGACAGTAATTTTTTCCTGATGTACTCCACCGTAACTTCCCTGACCGTCCGGATTAAGTTCTAATATCTTGTTACAGGCTTCTTCTAATCGTTGGCTTCTGTTTTCTGGATTATATTCCAGTAAAAATCCTGCGCCGATTGCCTGCCGTGTACTATCTTTTGTTGCAATATTTGCAGAACGGCTTGCCATGCCGGAGAGGAAAAGCAGGCTGATGATGCAAACTACAAGCAAAAGCAATAGACTTTTGACTGGTTTTCTAAAGCAGGAACGAATTGCCCGTTGAAATAAGTTCATCGTATTATCCCTCCATTCGTGATAGAATATCTTTTGGGTTAGATCGGATGACTGGAAGCAAAGACAGCAATACAGCAATCACAACCACTCCGCTGCCAATACCTAATAGCAAAGCTATATCAGTAAATTGTAAAGAAACCTGCAAAGAAACGTCTGTTTCCACAGAGGAAAGCAGCAGGTCTTGCAGCCAGCTTGAGGCTAGCGAACCGAGGCCGCAGGAACCAATCAGGGCAATGAGGAACACAGCGGCTGCTTCCAAAAACGCCTGTAAAAAAATGATGATTTTCTGTTCGCCCAAGCTGATAAACACAGCCATTTCCTTTTGCCTGCTCCGCATCCACATACAAAGCAGCAGGGAAACAATCACCGTACCGGTGAAAAAGGTAAGCAAACGCATCAGCGACACCACTCTTGTTATTTGTGTTAATGGTGCTTTCATCTGTTGATACAGGGCATCCGATGTAGTAACATCCGCTTTATCCTGTAAAACTCCCTGTATGCTCTCGGCCAATGTATCTATAAGTTCTGGCTGTCCGGTATAGGCCGATACTTTATAAAATCCGCTGCCATCAAATAATTCTACATAAGCTGTATTATCTATATAAATCTGATTTTCCATCCGATAGACGGCAAGAGTAGTCGTTTCCTGCTGGCTTTCACTGCCAGTAAGATATTCTCCAATCACTTCCACGGTAACAGTTTTACCGTTTTCTGCTTCAAGAGAAAGAGTATCTCCAATCTGCAAACCATTGGCGTTTGCAAACTGGGCGTTGATTACGGCGCTATATTCTGTTTCCGGTCTGATCAGTTCACCGTCTGTCAGCCGATAAGACTGATCTGCAAAGGGACTGTCTGTATCCATATCATCATAGGATAGCAGACTGACTTTTAAGTTGTCTGGCTCTGTGGAAATGCTTGCCGTAACTGGCGCAAGATCCGTTAAATATGCAGATTGCCGGCCCATTCGATTGATGGACGTTACCTCCGCTAAATTTTTAATCGTTTCGGCTTCTTTATCTGTAATTGGATAGGCGGTGTCTGAAATTTCACAAACTACTTTTGCCCCTGCTTTTTCTCGCATGGCAGCTTCAGTATTTTCTGTGGCATGTAAAATCATGTTTGTACTGAGGATCATGCTGTTGACAAAAAGGAAAATCAAAAGCAACAGCAATGACTTTCCGCGTTTCCGTATCAGATATAGGAAGCCTCTCTTATAAAAAGGCATCTTTCTATCCCTCCTGTTAATTAAACCGGGTAATCAGCACCTTTGTAGCATGGATTTCCCCATCATCCTGTGTCTCTCCATAAACATAAACAGACGTAGATTTTTTTACATTGGAAGCCGTAGCCGCTTCTAATTCCACTGCGCCGGTCGAGCTGTTTATGTTGGCAATCTGGAATGTGCAGTCTTCTCCATAAGAAACCGTTGTGCTTTCCATGCTGCTTTCCATACCTTCTGCTGCCGCTATGACCATCTGCCCATCATCCTGATCGGGAACAACCTGAAAACTTCCATCCTGAAAATCAGCCACGCTGCCTCTTAAAAGGGCTGTTTCCAACAAATCATCCAGATTTGTCGAGGTTTCATTGGACGTATTTGAGTTCTCACCGCCAGATTGATTTTCATTCTGGTTGTAAGAAGACGGTTCGTTATTGGCTGCCTGCCCTGAGTTAGAGCTTCCACACCCCGCCAGTGAGAGCGCGCAGAGCAATGCTAATGTCATAGTTACTAATTTCATGTGTTTCATGTGATATAGCTCCTTTCCGTTTTTACGGGTGTATCATACATAAAAACTTCTCAAAAACTCATCAAAGAAAAGAAGAAATTTCCGGCTTATTTTAGAGAACTTTTAGAGGATTTCTCTGCTATACTAAAGATAAAAACCATCTCAAAGAAAAGGAACATACAAGAATGATAAAAATATTACTTATGGAAGATGACCTTGATTTATGCCAATCCATTCAGCAAGAATTGATGAAAAACGGCTATTCGGTAGACTGCTGCAATGACGGAGAAATAGCTATGCTATACGCCCTGAATACGGATTACGGCTATGACCTTGCCATCCTAGACCGTATGCTGCCCGTCATTGACGGGCTGACGATTATAAAGGCTATGCGCCGGAAAAATATTCAAATCCCTGTTATTATCATTACTGGAATGTCTGCTTTGGACGACCGGGTAGACGGACTGGACGGCGGAGCAGACGACTATCTGGTAAAGCCATTTCATATTCGGGAACTGATGGCAAGGGTAAGGGCCTTGACGCGGCGGCCGCAGCAAATTCAGGAAACAGAGGCGCTTTCCTATGCTGATCTTCATTTGGACTATCCCAACCGAAAAATCGTCTGCAATGGGCAAGACCTTGTATTGACAGCAAGAGAGGCAGAACTTTTAAGCGTATTGATGAAGCAGCCGAAAACTGCATTTTCAAGGGAGCAGCTTGTCTTAAAAGTTTGGGGCAGCAATGCCGATATAGAGCCGGGAAATGTGGACAACTATATTTCCTTTCTGCGGAAGCGATTAAGAGAACTTCATAGTAGTTGTGAAATCAAAACAATTTACGGCGCAGGATATAGATTGGAGAAATCCAATGCTTAGGCGCTTACAAAATCGGCTGCGGGTTATCTTGATTATCATTTTTATGGCGGTTGTTTCTCTGATCCTGTGTTTTTCCTTTTGGAATACGTGGCAGGCCCGGCAGATTGCCGATATTACTTACATCCAGCGGATGGCTTCCCTGATTATCTATCAGTTAGAAGCTGACCCGGCCAGACCGGACGAGCTGCTTTCTAATTACGAAAGAGAAATGAATGTTTACAGTATTTTGAAAGACAACGCTGGTAATATCCTGTATCAAAGTGACCCGGACACATTGACAGAACTTGATACATTAGGGAAAATCGCAGAGGAAAGCATTGAAATCCAGTCCCCAACCAATCATACAAACTTTTCCCAAATTACCGAACAGGGGGGATATGGAGAAATCACCGGAAATAGCCATGACCGCTATTATGTTATCCCGGCAAGTATAAGCACAAAATCAGGAAATTGGTATTCGTTGGTTCTGTTTTATGAGCAGCCGTCCATAAGCACACTAACATTCCAGCAGGCACCGACATACTGCTGCATCTGGCTTCTTGCTTTCGTATGTATTCTTTTTGTTAGCCGCTTTTTGTTACGCCGGGCTTTTGAACCGACAGAACGGGTGCTGCAAAGCCAAAAAGACTTTGTTGCCGCCGCTTCCCATGAACTGAAATCACCTTTGGCAGTGATTATGGCAAATGTGGAGAACATCCAGAATATCGAGATAGCAGAACCGCAAGCACAAAACCATCTGAAAGTGATTGACGCAGAGTGTATGCGAATGTCAAGATTAGTACGGGATATGTTGCTTCTTGCATCTTCGGATGCGGATAAATGGACGATCCAGATACAGGAAGTGAATGTAGATACCTTACTAATCACGCTGTATGAGGCTTATGAGCCGGTATGTAGGAAAAAGGCCATTTATTTAGATTTGAATTTAGGTGAGGAAAGCTATCCGCAGCTTCATACCGATCATGAACGCCTTTTTCAGATATTGAGCATCTTTTTAGACAATGCTGTTTCCTATGCGCCAGAAAACAGCAGCATTGAAATACAGACCAGACGGACATCAAGGGAGCTTACCTTTCTTGTCATAGATCATGGACGTGGGATTGCCGAAAAAGACAAGCCACTTATCTTTGATCGGTTCTATTGTGCGGATAAATCCCGTACAGATAAATCTCACTTCGGTTTGGGGCTTAGTATTGCAAAAGAATTGGCAAGGATGCTGGCGGGGAAAATTGGATTTGAAGATACTTCTGGCGGTGGGGCAACATTCTTTTTGTCTTTGCCTATAAAATAATAGTTTCACAAAGTATAAGCTAAAAAGTAATATCAAAGATACCTCCTGTCTACGCAGTTAAGCCGCTGAATAGGCCGCCTTAACGGGCTTCTGGCAAGCGATTGACGGGGCGGTAATAGGATTGCTTCAATCCCCGCCAGAACAGGCTTCTAAATGCGTAGAAAACAACCCATAAGGAAACGCCGGACGCGGCGGCCTGCTGGCCCTGCGTCCGGCGCTTTCTCATAAGCTGTCCTTTAGGATG
>ERZ1036420.652-NODE-652-length-15289-cov-9.383353_pt1 | contig 15289 bp, 13 predicted proteins | sample MGYA00514220_ERZ1036420 | MGnify/ENA primary metagenome ERZ1036420 (study PRJEB33795, sample SAMN09464938) | human gut metagenome | host: Homo sapiens | place: USA: Stanford, California | collected 2016-10 | study: EMG produced TPA metagenomics assembly of the...
TGGTGGACCCGAAGGGGATCGAACCCTCGACCTTACGGATGCGAACCGTACGCGCTCCCAGCTGCGCTACGGGCCCACGCTTATTTTTGACAGGCGGTGAATGAAGCACCGTGCTGTCACCTATAATAGGATAAGACATTCAAAAGAAAATGTCAAGAGCTTTTTGAAAAAATTATCATGTGGGAGGACGCTGCAGTGGAACTCAGAGGATCGAAAACAGAGGCCAATTTGATCACGGCTTTTTCCGGGGAGTCTCAGGCTACAAATAAGTATACCTATTATGCCTCGAAAGCCAAGAGCGAAGGCTACGGACAAATCGGAGCGATTTTTGAGGAAACGGCCGGTAATGAGCGGGAGCACGCAAAGCTTTGGTTCAAGGCGCTCAACGGCGGCATCGCGGACACGCTGGAAAATCTCAGAGACGCAGCTACGGGCGAACATTATGAATGGAGCGACATGTACGCGGAATTCGCCAAAACAGCACGGGAAGAAGGCTTTGATGAACTTGCATTCCTGTTCGAAGGTGTGGCAAGCATCGAAAAGACGCATGAAGAGCGATATCTGCGCCTTGTGCAGAATATTGAGGAAGGCCTTGTGTTCGAACGGGGCGGGGAAATGATCTGGGTTTGCCGCAATTGCGGCCATATCCATTGTGGAAGCTCCGCACCGCAGGTGTGTCCTATCTGCAAGCATTCCCAAGCTTATTTTGAACTGCGCGCCGAAAACTATTGAGTGCTGTCTTCCCAAAACGTCTGTGCGGATATACTGTATCCGCGCAGACGTTCTTTGCAAACGCCTTTGCGGCCGCCGGAAAATGTGATATACTGTAAAAAATACCGTTTGTCGAAAATGGTCGATAATTTTCGCTTGCACGGTGTGCCTTTGCTCCTTTACACTTATAAAGCAATATTGCATAAATATTGGTTTTAAAAGTGGAGGAATGGCAATGAAAACGACGGAAGTGCTCTATACACGCAATTTTACAGACTTAGGGCCGCTGCAGTCCGCGCATATTTTGCAGTATGCCCTTACAACAGACCCGGGATGTGCGCTTCGCTATGGGGTTTCCGTTACGGTGCTGCAGGCCGGAGGCCGGGACACGCAATCCTGCCGGGCAATCTGCGATACGCAGGAGGGGACTTGCCGTCTTCTTGTTTTCCTGTGGGAAAATGCGGTGGAGCCGTGCGCCGTGCGGGGGATTGTGGAGGACATCCGGCGCGCGGGCCTTTTGCCGTGCGGCGCGGAAGAGTGAGTGGGCTGTATGAATGAAAACGCGAAGATCCGAGTGCTGATCGCCGAGGACGATCCGATCCAGAATGACCTGCTGAAGGATGCATTGGAGCTGGAGCCCGATATGGCCTGCTGCGGCCAAGCATGTGATGGGCTTGAAGCGCTGGCCAAGCTCCAAACGGAACAGCCGGACGTTTTGCTCCTGGATATCGTGATGCCCAACATGGACGGTGTGGATCTGCTCAACGAGCTGCGGGAGAATCCGCCGCCGAAGCGTCCGAAGGTGATTGCGATCAGCGCGTATGGGCAGGAACATATTGCCCGGGCGGCGTTGGCGCAGGGAGCAGATTGGTTTCTGCTGAAGCCGTACCAGCTGGAGCTGCTGATGCGCCGCATCCGTACGCTTGCAGGCGAGGCCCCTTCCCAAAAGAAGTGCACACTGGAGCACATTGTGTCCAAAGCGGTGATAGACTTGGGTGTGCAGACGAGCGCCGTTGGATTTCTGTATTTGGAACAGGCACTGCTGATTCTTCTTACGCATCAGGGCACCTGCCTGATGAGCAAGGACGTATACGCGGAAATCGCGGCCCGGAACGGTACTACGGAGCAATGCGTTGAAAAAGCGCTGCGAAAGGTGATCCAGCAGATATTTGAGGTGGATTCAGAAGCGCTGCATGCGCTCTTGAAGCTGGGACATAAAGAAGATGCATTACATTTGTCCAACGGCCGGTTCCTTACACTGATGGCGGCGGGGATTCGGCTGCACAATCTGCTCTAGGAGGGGCGTGCGGGGCGCATGAGAATGGATGTCAATGCGGTGTTGCTGCAATATTTTGAACAGACGGCTCCGCCGCAAACGTGCGCGGAAGCAGTCCTGCTGGCTGCAGCGGAGGCGTTGAGGACGCTGCTGGGAGCAGAGGAAGTCCGATTTGTGGTCCGGCTCGGTACTTTGCTGAAGGAATTGACGTTCCCGGGGCAAATCACACGGGCCCGGACGGAAAACGAAGATGATATGATATTGGCTTGCCTGGCGCATTGCGCCGGCAAGCCTGTTTGCGTTTGTGCGCAGAACGGCGACAAGGCGGGAAATTGGCTGTTTCCGCTTCCGGCGGAGGACGGCGCGGTACACGGCGCTGCTTTGTGCAGCGTATTGGGAATCCCGGAGGATGCGGCTCTGGCCGGAGCCGAGCGCCTGACGCGAAGTCTTGCACTGCGTCTGCCGGAGCTGTTCCGGGAGAAAGAGACGGTCGGGATAAGCGGGGCTTCTGCTTCAGAATGGGAACAGGCGGCCATGCTGTCTCATGAATTCAAGACACCTCTGACGGTTGTGCTGTCCTCGCTGCAGCTGCTGCGGCGCAGGCTGTGCCGGCCTGGCAAGGATATTGCGGACGGAGTGGAAAAGTATCTGGATTATGCGGAGCAGAACTTGTATAAGACGCTGCGTCTGGCGGCAAACATTCTGGATGCGCAATACGCGGACGTAAAAAACGTTCAGACGGAAGAGTACACGGACCTTGCCGCTGCGCTTGCGGAAACAGTGGAGGGCGCCCGACCTTATGCTCAGGCGTGCGGCGTTACGCTGCGGTTTGAAAACCGTTCCAAAGGTCCGTGCGGTCTGCTGTGCGATACGCAGCGTCTGGACAGGATCGTGCTGAACTTGCTTTCCAATGCGCTTAAGCACACACCCAGGGGCGGCGCGGTGTTCGTTCTGCTGGAGAGGGATGGGCTGTATGCGCGTATCGTTGTGGAGGACGATGGCTGCGGTATTCCCGAGCAGGCGCTGCCGCACTTGTTTGAAAAATTCTGGCGCGGGCAGGGAGAGCGGGGAGGCTCCGGTCTGGGGCTGTATATTGCGCAGCAGTTTGCACGGATGCAGGGGGGAGAAATTCATGCGGAGAACCGGACGGAGCGCGGTGCGCGTTTTATCGTAGAGCTGCCGGTACGTCTGCCTGGGGCGGAGACAGATGTGCTTTCCAGTGTGCCGCTGCCATACAGCGGCGATTCCCGCGAAACGATGCTTCGCATCGAGCTTGCAGATCTGCCGCTTGCGCAAAAGTATATTTGACGGCTTTACTTTACAGGTAAAATCATGTAAAATAGATGAGAAAATGAAATTGCTTCGATGGGGTGCTGCTATGTCGGTGAAATACAAACGCGTGTTGCTGAAACTGAGCGGGGAGGCGCTGTCCGGGGACAAAGGCTTTGGCTTGGACATGGATACCATCCAGACCATTTGTAAAGGCATCAAAGACGCCCACGATTTGGGTGCTGAGATCGCGATCGTGGTGGGCGGCGGCAACTTTTGGCGCGGCCGCTCCAGCGGCGAGATGGAGCGTACCCGTGCGGATCAGATCGGTATGCTGGCAACGGCCATGAATGCGCTGGCCGTGGCTGACGCCCTGGAGCATTTGGGCGTAGAGGTGCGTGTGCAGACAGCTTTGTCCATGCAGCAGATCGCCGAGCCTTACATCCGCAACCGGGCCATCCGCCATCTGGAAAAAGGGAGAGTCATCATTCTGGCCTGCGGAACGGGCAACCCGTTCTTTTCCACGGACACAGCTTCGGCGCTGCGCGCTGCGGAGATCAACGCGGATATCATCTTCAAGGCGACGATGGTGGACGGCGTTTACGACAAGGACCCCAAAAAATATGCAGATGCAAAAAAATACGACACGCTTACGTTCAGCCGTGTGCTGGCGGACCAGCTTGCCGTGATGGACAGCACCGCTGCGACGATGTGCCGCGATAATTCGCTGCCCATTCTGGTATTTGATATCCTGCACCCCGAAAATATTGCAAAAGCAGTAGCGGGTGAGCCCATCGGCACGCTCGTGGTCGAGCAATAAGGAAAAGAGGAGAGACGATTATGAGCGCAGAGACAAAGACCTATGAAGACAAAATGACCGGCGTCATCAACCATCTTGTAAAGGAGCATGCGACGATCCGCGCGGGCCGTGCGAACCCCGCCATCCTCGATAAGGTGACGGTGGATTATTATGGCACGCCCACGCCCATCAATCAGGTGGCCGCGGTTTCTGTGGCAGAGGCGCGCGTGCTCACCATCAGCCCTTGGGACGCTTCTTTGATGCACGCCATTGAAAAGGCGATCCTTACCTCTGATATTGGTATCAATCCCACCAACGACGGCCGCGTGATGCGTCTGGTTTTCCCGGCTCCCACGGAGGAACGGCGCAAACAGCTCACCAAGGAAGCCATGCACATGGGTGAGGAAGCGAAAATCGCGGTGCGCAACGTCCGCCGTGACGCGCTGGACAAATTCAAAGCGAAGAAAAAGGCGGGCGAGTTGACAGAGGACGATTTGAAAAACCTCGAAAATGAGATGCAGAAGATCACCGACAAATTTGTCAAGGAGATCGATAAGACCTGCGAGGCCAAAAACAAAGAGATCATGGAAATCTGACGGAGCCCGCGCACGCGGCGTTTCCACGGCTGGATGTGTGCCGCGCGGCAGCCCGCGCGGCATTCATTTTTACAAAGGAGTCAAGAGCATTATGGCACATGAACCAGGCTTTGCAAAAGGTTTGAGCATCGGAATCATCATGGACGGGAACGGCCGCTGGGCCAAAAAACGCGGCCTGCCGCGCACTGCGGGCCACACCAGGGGCGCAGAGGTGTTTCGGGATATCATCCGCTACTGCAACGAGCTGGAGGTCGCCTGCGTCACGTTTTATGCGTTTTCCACCGAGAACTGGTCGCGTCCGATGGAGGAAGTCAACGGCATTATGAAGCTGTTCGGCGAATACCTTATTATGGCGTACGATTACCAGAAGGAGAACAACCGTGTGGTGTTTTTGGGCGACCGCACGGCGCTGCCCGCCAAATACCAGGCGCAGATGAACGATATCGAGGAAAAAACCCGCGGCAACACCGGTACGGTGCTCAACGTGGCTGTCAACTATGGCGGCCGGCAGGAGATCGTGCGGGGGATGCAGATCCTGGCACGCCGTGTACAGCAGGGGATGCTGCGGCCTGAGGACATCGACATTGAGATGGTATCGGGCGTAATGTATACCGCCGGGCAGAAAGATCCGGATTTCATTCTGCGCCCCAGCGGAGAGCACAGGCTCTCCAATTTTATGCTGTGGCAGGCGTCTTATGCGGAATTTGTGGATATGGACGTGTTATGGCCGGATTTTACCCGGGCGGATCTGGACCGGGCCATTGAAGAATACAATACCCGCAGCCGCCGCTTCGGCGGAATTTGAAAGCAAAGCGAGGCATGGCTATGAAAACAAGAGTGATTACCTCCGCAGTCGGCCTGGTGGTACTGTTCGCGGTGATGGCGCTGTTCGACACCTTCGTGTTCAACGTCGTCATTGCGGCCATTTGCCTGCTCGCCATCCATGAGGTGTTCAAGGCGTTCCGGTTTGAAAAGGCTGCGTATATTTATTGGGGCTTTGTACCGTATACGCTGCTGGTGATGTTCAGCGATTTCCATATGGTTCGCATCTGTATGCTTCCGGCGTCCTACATTTTTGCGTTGTACCTCGTTTTGTGTGTCATCGGCAATTCAAAGTCCATCAATTATGCAAAGCTGGGCGGCATGGTGCTGTTTTCCTGCATCATCATGTTCTGCTTTTATTCCCTCATTTATCTCAAGCAGCTTCTGCCGCGAGCGACATACGGCTACGATGCGCTGTATTTTATTTTCCTGATTTTGGGCTTTGCCTGGGGCGGGGATTCCGCCGCATATTTTGCGGGACGCGCGTTCGGCAAGCATAAGCTGGCGCCGGTCGTCAGCCCCAACAAGACCATCGAGGGAGCCGTGGGCGGCGTGATGGGAAGCATGCTGCTGGGCGTTGTTGTTACGGCATGCTATACAGCGCTGCATGGGCAGCTTGTCGGCGTGCCTCTGGATACGCTGGGCTGGCGGTATTATGTGGTCGTTGTGCTGCTGGGTGGGTTCGGCTCTCTGCTGGGGATCGTGGGCGATCTGTTTGCCTCTGTGATCAAGCGCCAGTGCGGCATCAAGGATTACGGCACCATCTTTCCCGGGCACGGAGGCATTATGGACCGCTTCGACAGCGTGCTTTTCATCGCGCCGTTTGTCGCAATGGTCGTGACGGCGGTATTTTACTATTTTACGAAATAACGAGGCGTGATATTATGACAAAAAAGGTCACGGTCCTTGGCTCCACAGGTTCTATCGGTACGCAGAGCCTGGATGTTATCCGCGCGCAGGAATACAGCGTGTTTGGGCTGGCGGCGCATTCCAATGTGGAGCTGCTGCTGCGACAGGTACAGGAGTTTCATCCTCATTGCATTGCTGTTGTGGATGATGCGGCGGCGGACCGCGCCGCCCGGGAGCTGCACGGCATGCCGGGCGCGCCGGTCCTTCTGCGAGGCAAAGAAGGTCTTGAAGAATTGGCAGCTATGGACGGCTCGGACATCGTGCTCAACGCGGTGGTGGGCATTGCCGGGCTTGCCGCGACGCTGTCCGCCATCAAAAGCGGGCGGGATGTGGCGCTGGCCAACAAGGAGAGCCTTGTCACCGGAGGTTCCCTCGTGACGGATGCCGTCCGGGAGAATAACGTCAAGCTTCTGCCTGTGGACAGTGAGCATTCGGCCATTTTCCAATGCTTACAGGACGAATACTCGGCCAAAAGCCTGCAAAAGATACTGTTGACGGCCTCCGGCGGGCCGTTTTTCGGCCGCACGCGGCAGGAGCTGCAGAATGTTACAAAGGACGATGCGCTGCGCCATCCCAATTGGAGTATGGGAAGCAAGATCACCATTGATTCCGCCACGCTGATGAACAAAGGGTTGGAGCTGATCGAGGCTGTCTGGCTGTTCGGCCTGCCGGCAGAGCAGGTACAGGTGGTGGTACAGCGCCAGAGTATTATCCATTCGATGGTGCAGTTCAGTGACAACTCCATTTTGGCACAGTTGGGGGTGCCGGATATGCGCATTCCCATCCAGTACGCGCTTACCTGGCCGGAGCGTGTGCCCGGCCCTGCGCCGGAGCTGGACTTCACAAAGCTGCACGAGCTGACTTTTGACACAGCGGATGAGGCTACTTTCCGCTGCCTCGCGGCATGTAAAAAAGCAATCGGCAAGGGCGGCCTTGCACCGTGTGCTGCAAACGGCGCAAACGAAGAGGCAGTGCGTCTGTTTCTGGAGGGACGCATTCCGTTCCTGAAAATCGGTGAGCTGGTGGAGGGCGTTGTGGACAGCGAAGCCTTCGGCGGGCCATATACTCTGGATGACGTGTATGCATGCGACGCGGCGGCGCGCGCATATGTTTTAGCACATGTATCCTAAAAGAATGGGCGGCGGCGCGCCGGGCTGTTATACGGTCCGTACGGCGCGGCCGAACAAATGAAATAAAAGGCAGGGCACAGAATGGCATCATTTTTCAGCAGCGCGGGGTCGTTTCTCATTACGGTGTTGGCGTCGGTATTCGTATTCGGCATTGTGATTTTCATTCATGAGCTGGGGCATTTCCTCACTGCGAAGTTCAGCGGCATCCAGGTGAACGAATTCGCGCTGGGCATGGGGCCTACGCTGTTCAGCTTCACCCGCGGGGGAACAAAATACGGCTTGCGCCTGTTTCCCATCGGCGGCTTTGTCAGTATGGAGGGTGAGGACGAGGAGAGCGAAGAGGCGGGTTCCTTTACAAAGGCCCCGGTGGGAAACCGAATCCTTGTCACCGTGGCGGGCGCTGTGATGAACCTCCTTCTGGGTTTTGTGGTCCTTGTTTGCGTGGTGTGTTCGCAGCAGCTCATCAGCACGCGCACCGTAGCGGAATTTTACGAGGGTTCGTCCACACAGCAGTCCGGCCTGCAGGTGGGAGACACCATCGTTGCGGTAAACGGACGGCGCTGCTTTATCGCAAATGATATCATCTATGAGTTCGCCCGTACCCAGCAGGGGCAGGCGGACTTGACCGTATTGCGTGACGGAAAGCGCGTGCAGCTGGACAATGTGGTGTTCGATACCTACGAAGAAAACGGCGTCAACCAGCTTGTCATTGATTTTAAAGTGCTGGGCGAGAAAAAGACGGTGGGCAGCGTTTTGAAAGAGGCGGGAAACTGGACGCTCTCGCTGGGGCGTATGGTCGTGCTCAGCCTGACGGATCTTATTACGGGCCGTATCGCGGTCAACAATTTGTCCGGTCCCGTAGGCATTGTTTCCGCCATCAGTGAGGCGTCTTCGCTGGGGCTTTCTTCACTGTTGATGCTGCTCGCGCTCATTACCATCAATCTGGGCATTTTTAACCTTCTGCCCATTCCTGCGTTGGACGGCGGACGGCTGGTATTCCTTATCATCGAGGCGATCCGCCGAAAACCCATCAGCCAAAAATATGAGATCGCCATCAACGCCGCGGGATTTATCCTGCTTATCGGGCTGATGATTTTCGCCACATTCAACGATATCACCAAACTGATCGTATAAAAAGAGGGAAGACAATGCGCAAGAATACACGAGCCGTCCGTATAGGCGGCGTTACAGTGGGCGGTGGAAATCCTGTTGCAGTGCAGAGCATGCTCAATGTGCCCATTCATGATATCGCGGGAAATGTGGCCCAGGCCAAACGGCTGGAAGCAGAAGGCTGCCAGATCGTACGGGTCACGGTTCCGTCCGTTGCGGACGTGCCCGTGGTAGAGGCATTAAAGAATGCTGTAAAAATGCCTGTTGTGGCGGATATTCATTTTGATTACAAGGTCGCTTTGGCTTGCGCCGAAGCGGGCGTGGATAAAATACGCATCAACCCGGGCAACATCGGAGATGACGCCCATGTCGGCGAGGTCGCTTCGGCCTGCCGTGCAAGGGGCATCCCCATCCGCATCGGCGTAAACGGCGGCAGCCTGGAAAAGGAGATCCTTGCAAAATACGGAAAGGTTACGCCGGAAGCGCTGGTGGAGAGCGCGATGTACCATGTATCGCTGCTGGAAAGGCACGATTTCAACGATATTGTCATCTCTATCAAATCCTCCAATGTCCCCGTGGTGGTGGAAGCATACCGCCAGCTCAGCCTGCGGTGCGATTACCCTCTGCATGTGGGCGTTACCGAGGCCGGTACATACCGTATGGGCCTTATTAAATCGGCTATGGGCATAGGGACACTGTTGTTGGAGGGGATTGGAGACACCATTCGCGTGTCGTTGACGGACGAGCCGGAAAAAGAAGTGCGTGCGGGTTTTGACATCCTGCGCGCCGCGGGACATTTTGTGCCCGGCCCCGAGGTCGTCAGCTGTCCTACCTGCGGGCGTACAAATATCAACGTAGCCCAAATCGCCTCGGAGGTCGAGGAGCGTCTGCGCGGCTGCAATAAGCCGATCAAGGTGGCTGTCATGGGCTGCGTGGTCAATGGCCCTGGCGAGGCCAGGGGCGCGGATATCGGCATTGCCGGAGGTAAGGACTGCGCCATGCTGTTCGTCAAGGGACAGCAGGTGCGTATGCTGCGCGGTAATATTGTGGACGAGCTGTGTGAAGAGATCGAACGGTTGGTGTTGGAATAATGAAGCCCATGCTTACGCAGCTCTGGCCGCAGTTTACGGCTGACGCCGCGTTTATGGACAGCTACGGCAGCGCCATCGTGGAGCGTGTCGTTGCGGACAGGCAAAATAAAATCATCACTGTGGTATACCGTACGGCAAATCCGGTGCCCGCTGAGACCAGCGGACGCCTGATCGCATCCTTAGAGCCGCAGTTCCCGGGCTTTGCACTCAAGGTGCAGGGCCTGTTTGCATATACCTGCCTTACGTCCCGAGCCGTGTTGGAGCTGGCAGAGGAATTGAAAGACGCAGGCCTGCCCATTAACGGCTTTTTGTCGGGGGCTCAGGTGGATATTGCGGGGGAGCACATCACCGTGCGCGTGCAGAATGGTGTGCTGCTGCTGACGCAGATGGAATTTGCCGTGAAACTGGAGGAGCTGATCGCCGCGCGCACCGGAGTGCGGCCGCAGGTGGCGCTGGTGTGCGACACGGCTATTTCGGCCGAGGCCGTGGAAGAACATATCTTGAAAAAGGCGCCGCCCGCCCGCCAGTTCAAGGCCAAAAGCGAGGGGCCTGCCGTAAAGGTGCAGGGATTGGACCTGGAGGACGCGCCTGCCAAGCTGGTGAATGGGCATATGTTCCAGCCGACGGGCCTGACAGCGCTGCGCGATGTTGGGGCAGAGGCCGGCAAAGTTACGGTTTGGGGCGATGTATTCTTTACAGAGATCAAGGGGAACTGGCGCAAGATCTATTCCATTTCCATCACGGATTATACAGGCTCCATCAATCTGAAAATACGGCCGCAGGAGGGAGAAAACTGCGACAAGTGGGAGGAGCTTGGCCCCGGGGACACGCTTATCATCAAGGGCGACTGTGCCTATGACAAATACGAGCGCGATTATGTCATTTACCCTTATGACGTGCTGAAGGTGGCGCGGAAAAAGCGTGTGGACCCTGCGCCGGAAAAGCGTGTGGAGCTGCATCTGCATACGAAAATGAGCAGCATGGATGGTTTCTGTGACCCTAAAACCATCGTAAAAACGGCCCACCGCATGGGTCACCGCGCGGTCGCTGTCACAGATCACGGCGTGGTGCAGGGCTTCCCTGAAGCGATGCTGGCCACGGACGATATCCGAAAGAAAGACCCGGATTTTAAGCTTATCTACGGCGTGGAAGCTTATTTTGTGGATGACATGGTGCCCGTTGTGTATGGTGCGGCCACGGGCGCCATGAGCCAGTCCTTCGTAGTGTTCGATTTGGAGACTACGGGCCTTTCACCGGCCGACTGCGCCATCACGGAAATCGGCGCAGTGGTGGTCGAGAACGGCGAGATCACCGAAAGCTACAACAGTTTTGTAAATCCGGGCTGCCATATTCCCGAGGAAATAACGAAGATCACCAACATCACCGACGAAATGGTGGCCGATGCACCGGGGCAGGAGGAGGCGCTGCGGGCGTTTCTGGAATTTGTGGACGGCCGTGTGCTCATCGCGCACAATGCCCATGGCTTTGACATTCGCTTCTTAAAGGCGTGTGCGGAGCGGTACGGTGTGCCGTTCGGCAACACCTACATCGACACATTGCCGCTGGCGCAGGCACTCTATCTTGGACTGCGCAATTACAAGCTGGATACCATCGGTAAATATCTTGAGATCCCGCCGTTTCAGCACCACCGCGCCTGTGACGACGCGAAGGCGCTGGCACAGATCTACGTGAAGATGATCGAGGATCTTGCTCTGCGCGGCGTAACGGCGCTGGAGAATGTGAACACAGGTCTTGGCGGCACGCGTGAGCTGGCAAAGAAGAATTTTCACCTCATCATTCTGGTACGCAATGCGGCGGGTTTGAAAAATCTGTACCGTATCATTTCGGCCGCGCATATGGATTATTTCTTCAAGGTTCCGCGTGTGCCGCGCAGCCTTTTGAACAAATACCGTGAGGGCCTTATCATCGGCTCTGCCTGTGAAGCGGGAGAACTTTACAGGGCGATCGTGGAGGGGCGAAGCTTTGATGAGCTGAAAAATATCGCCGCTTATTACGATTTTCTTGAGGTGCAGCCGCTGGGCAACAACGAATACATGCTGCGGGAGCACATGGTGGACAGCATCGAGCAGATTCAGGAATTCAACAAGACGGTTATCCGTCTGGGCGAAGCGTTGGGCAAAATGGTGGTGGCCACGGGCGACGTGCATTTTATGGAGCCGGAGGACGCCATCTACCGCGCGGTGCTGCAGGCGGGCAACGGCTTCAAGGACGCCGATAATCAGGCTCCGCTGTACTTCCGTACCACAGATGATATGCTCAAGCAGTTCAGCTATCTTTCTCCGGAGAAGGCGCGGGAGATCGTCATCACGAACCCAAACCGTATCGCGGATATGGTGGACGGCGACGTGCGTGCCATCCCCAAAGGACTGTATACGCCCACCATCGAGGGCGCGGATGAATCCCTGCGGGAGGATACCATGCGCAACGCGCGGGAACGCTACGGCGACCCGCTGCCTGAGCTTGTGGAAAAGCGTCTTACGCGCGAGCTGGATTCCATCATCAAGCACGGCTTCGCAGTGCTGTATGTCATCGCCCAGAAGCTGGTGCTGAAAAGCGAAGAGTACGGTTATCTGGTCGGCTCCCGCGGCTCCGTCGGTTCTTCGGCCGTGGCGCACTTTTCGGGCATCTCCGAGGTGAACAGCCTGCCGCCCCACTACCTGTGTCCCAAATGCAAATGGAGCGAGTTTTACACCGACGGCTCGGTGGCGGACGGCTTCGACCTGCCGGACCGTGTTTGTCCCCAGTGCGGCGAAAAGCTCATCGTGGACGGCCATGACATCCCGTTTGAGACCTTCCTGGGCTTTGACGGCGATAAGGAACCGGATATCGACCTGAACTTTTCCGGCGAGGTGCAGGGCCGGATTCACCGCTATACGGAGGACCTGTTCGGCCACGACCATGTGTTCAAGGCGGGCACGATCTCCGGCCTGCAGGATAAAACGGCCTACGGCTATGTGAAAAAGTACCTGGAGGAGCGCGGGCGCATCGTAAACCATGCGGAGGAGAACCGGCTGGTACAGGGATGCGTAGGCGTCAAGCGTACCACCGGCCAGCATCCGGGCGGCATGGTCGTTGTGCCCAGCAATTATGACGTGTTTGATTTCTGCCCCATCCAGCATCCGGCGGACGACAAGGAAAAGGGCATGATCACTACGCATTTCGAGTTCAAATACCTGCACGATACCATACTCAAGCTGGACGAGCTGGGGCACGATGTGCCCACGATGTACAAGCACCTGGAGGATATGACCGGTATCAAGATGGATTCGGTGCCCATGAATGACCCTAAGGTCATCTCGCTGCTGGTCTCCACAGAGGCGCTGGGTGTGAAGCCGGAGGATATCGACAGCCTGACGGGAACCTTCGGCATCCCGGAGCTCGGCACGAATTTTGTGCGCAACATGCTCATCGAAGCACAGCCCAAGAGCTTTGGCGACCTGATTCAGATATCCGGCCTGTCCCACGGCACCGACGTGTGGAACGGCAACGCGCAGGACCTGATCAAGGACGGCGTGTGTACCATTTCCGAGGTGATCGGTACCCGCGACAGTATCATGACATACCTGCTTCATAAGGGTGTGGAGCCGAAGCAGGCGTTTACCATCATGGAGCTGACGCGAAAGGGCAAGGTGGCGAAGGGCGGTTTCCCGGAGGGCGTGGAGGATATGCTGCGCGCCCACGATGTGCCTGAATGGTATTTGGACAGCTGTAAGAAAATCAAGTACATGTTCCCGAAGGCGCATGCCGTGGCGTATCTGATCGCGGCTATCCGCCTGATGTGGTTCAAGGTGTATCATCCGCTGGAATTTTACGCCACACACTTCACGGTGCGCGGCGACGATATCGACTATGATGCCGCGGTGGGCGGTATAAAAGTAGCGAAACAGCATTTGAAAGAAGTAAATGCCCGCCTGAAAGAAGAAAAGAAAGCCAAGGACGAGGACATCCTTGCTTCGCTCCAGATGGTGAACGAGATGCTGCAGCGCGGCTACGAATTTCTGCCCATCCGCATCGGGAAAAGCCGCGCCAAGACCTATACGGTGGAGAATGGTAAGATCCGCCTGCCTTTTATGGCGCTGAAGGGGCTGGGAGACGCGGCGGCGAACACGCTGGAAAAGGCTACCCTGGAAGGCCAACAGTATATTTCCGCCGAGGATCTGCAAAGTGCGTGCAATGCTATTTGCGCTACGGCCAAGAACGAAGGGCATATGGAATACGGTATCGTTTCCAATACCATCATGGATACGTTGGCGGACATCGGCGCGCTGGGAGACTTGCCAAAATCCAGCCAGGTGACGTTTTTTTGAGCGCGCCGCACTGTCGTCAAAATGCGCGGGGAGAGGACTATGACGCATTATTTGTTCACGATAGCGCTGCTGCCGCCCGCAGTGTTTGCTTTGTTTTGGGCGGTAAAACGAAAAAAACACACGGGCATGGCAGCCGGCTTCTGGTTCGACATGTTTCTTGTGACGCTGGGCGTGTGCGCGCTGCTGGCGGCATTGGCATATCCCGACAGCGCCGCGTCGTTCCTGTTCCTTGTCTGTGCGGCGCTTGTGTTTGCGTTTTTGCTGTTGTTCGGCGTTTATATCCTGCTGGGGCTTTTGCTCTGGAATACGGTGCAGATGCTCAAGCGGGAACGGCCGAGCCTCAAGCATATGCTGACGCTGATCCTTGCTCTGGCGATCCTTGCGCTTATGGCGCTTCCGTGGGTTTTGGGCAAAAGCGGATTGTTTCCCTGGCTGTATCCGCTGTGGATGGCGCTTCTGGGGACGGCGGTCTTTTTCGCTTTGCACAGCCTGGTGTTTCTGACGGCGTTCTATGTGGGAAAGTGGTTCCCGCCGCGTAAAAGAGTGGATTATATCGTTGTATTGGGCAGCGGGCTGATAGACGGCAAGGTGCCTCCGCTGCTGGCCGGGCGCGTAGATGCGGCGCTGCGGTATGCGGCGCGGCAAAAAAGAAAAACGGGGCGTGAGCCTTGCTTGATAATGTCCGGAGGACAGGGGGCGGATGAGCCGCGTCCCGAGGCTGAAGCCATGCGGGAGTACGCAATGGAAAAAGGTTATCCGGCGGAGCTTGTGCTGGCGGAAACACAGTCGAAGAACACGAGGGAAAATTTTTTATATTCCAAGCGCGTGGCTGAGGCGCACAGCGAGGGCAAGCCGTACTGCTGTATCTATGCGACAAGCGATTACCATCTGCTGCGGGCGGGGCTGTACGCCGGACGGGCCGGCTTTTCCTGTGACGGTGTGGGCGGCAGGACGGCAGGCTATTATCTGCCCAACGCTCTTTTGCGGGAATACATCGCTTACGTGGTCATGAACAAAAAGCGGTATCTGACCATTGCGGCTGTTGTATTTGCTCTGTCTCTTACCCTATGGGGCGGGCTTGCTCTTCTGGCCTGGTTCGCAAGAATGCTGTAAAGAAAAAAGAGCGCCGTGCTTTTGCGAAAGCACGGCGCTCTCAGACGGACGAAAAAGGCAAGGAAGTGAAAGAAGCGTCTGGGGAAAAAGCTTGAAAAAGGGGTGGTGAACCCCTTTTTCATTTAAAATAACTCC
>ERZ1036420.653-NODE-653-length-15277-cov-3.137630_pt1 | contig 15277 bp, 12 predicted proteins | sample MGYA00514220_ERZ1036420 | MGnify/ENA primary metagenome ERZ1036420 (study PRJEB33795, sample SAMN09464938) | human gut metagenome | host: Homo sapiens | place: USA: Stanford, California | collected 2016-10 | study: EMG produced TPA metagenomics assembly of the...
AAAGAAGGTTGTTATAAAAATTGTTATAAATCAAAGAAGTGATTGTGAAATTTGCACTCCTGACAGTACGTCATATCTTTAAAGGTAGGTAGCGAGTCGCTACGGACACGGTTAACTCGAGGAGTAGTGTAAAATGGCAAAAGTTCTGGTGCTTTATTATTCCATGTACGGACATATTGAAACGATGGCACGCGCAGTCGCTGAGGGTGCAAGCAAAGTGGATGGCGCAGAAGTTGTCGTTAAGCGTGTACCGGAAACCATGCCGCCGCAATTATTTGAAAAAGCAGGCGGTAAAACGCAAACTGCACCGGTTGCAACCCCGCAAGAACTGGCCGATTACGACGCCATTATTTTTGGTACACCTACCCGCTTTGGCAACATGTCCGGTCAAATGCGTACTTTCCTCGACCAGACGGGCGGCCTGTGGGCTTCCGGCGCACTATACGGAAAACTGGCGAGCGTCTTTAGTTCCACCGGTACTGGCGGCGGTCAGGAACAAACTATTACTTCAACCTGGACGACCCTTGCGCATCACGGCATGGTGATTGTCCCCATTGGCTACGCAGCGCAGGAATTATTTGACGTTTCACAGGTTCGCGGCGGTACGCCGTACGGCGCAACCACCATCGCAGGCGGTGACGGCTCACGCCAGCCAAGCCAGGAAGAACTGTCTATTGCTCGTTATCAAGGGGAATATGTCGCAGGTCTGGCAGTTAAACTTAACGGCTAATCTTCAACAGGAGGATACGCATGCCAACTCAAGAAGCGAAAGCTCATCACGTCGGTGAATGGGCATCTCTGCGCAATACGTCGCCGGAAATAGCCGAGGCCATTTTCGAAGTCGCCGGGTACGACGAAAAAATGGCAGAAAAGATTTGGGAAGAAGGTAGCGATGAAGTGTTAGTCAAAGCCTTTGCTAAGACCGATAAAGATTCGCTTTTTTGGGGCGAACAGACCATCGAACGTAAAAACGTTTAACCAGCGACTCCCCCGCTTCTCGCGGGGGAGCTTTCTGTTATTTCACCGCCTCATTCAACACGCTATCAAACTTATCCATCGGGCAGAAACCGTTGGCATCTATCGGGCAACCGCTTAATTCCAGCGTCACGCGCTGCGCAGGTGCCTGCAGGGTTAACGCATCGGCATTACGTAACTGTTCCGCACTCTGGTACACATATTCAATTTTCATCAAATCGCGATTGGCTTTGCTGTCATGCCAACGCTGGAAAACGATTTTGCCGCCAATCGGCGTGCGTTCGTTCTGGTCATGCAACTGATACGGTTTGAAATCCAGCGCCGTTAACAGAGAGGCTATGTTGGAGTCGTGCCCAACTAACACCGTGATTTTCGGTGCACGGGTGCGATCGGTGACAAGGGCTTTGTCGATATAACTGACCAGCGGTTTCGCAACATTGCGCGCCACTTCCGGTGAGGTAAACAGGCTGTCCTGGTAACCGTTTTTCAGCTTCGACAATACCTTCCACTGCTGGTCAGATTTGATTTCTCCCCAGGCCACCTGATCCATCGGAAAACCTTCGTAGTATTGCAAAGTAAACGCATCTACCAGCGAGTTGCCGACTTTCAGCGGCCCGGAAACACCTGGTTCTTGTTGATACTTCGCGCTAAAGGTATTTTTGCCATCCACCAGCGAACACTGTTGTTTCTCTTTACAGGCAGGGGAATCTTTATAGTTAACGATTTTTTCCAGTAGCTGGTAGCTGTCGGTAAGCTGGAGTTTGCTGAGCTCTTTCTCCATTGCCGCCACCGCCTGTTCACTGAATGCGGCGGAATCATCGGTGATCACCGGGTTAAAGGTTGGGTCCATAGTGCCCATTTTTTCCTGGTGATGCACAGGAATATCACACCCCGGGAATGCGCCGGTAATAAAGAACTGTGCGGTCGCAACGGTACGTTGCAGACTATTGGCATAGGCATAAACGGTGTACGGCGGCGGGCATTCCCCCGATTTCACCATCCCCTGCTCTGCCACGCATGTAATGGCCCATATACACTTCGAGCACGCCACCTTTGGTGGTGAGTTGCCCACCGGGGACGTCCCATTCTGGCCATTTATTCGGCGTCGACTGCTCCAGCACACTGCCATTGTTCGCCAGCGGCGCACGTAAGTTATGGCGGCTCATCATGAGCACTTGCTGTAGCTGATAGCCTTCCGGTACGGTTTGTGCCTGAGCGTTTGAAGCGAGTAAAACTATCCCTGCCACAGCTGCGGCGATTAGCGTTTTGTTCATTCCTGGCACCTCTTTTGTTATCAATCACTAAAGAGTGTGACAGAAATATGACTTTTTTCCGGGAACAGGTTCGCAAAATGGCTTGTTGAACGCCTGTTTTTCTATATACATCTTCAAAAACAGGCAAGGTTTGACGCAAACTATGCCTGATTAGCCCCTGCCTCGCGTACGCCGCTGATAATTGCACCTGTGGCTAAACAGAATATCTGCGGCGTTACCAATACAGAGACAATATTTACCAATAAAAAAGTGTGAGACTAATAACAATGGTTTTTAGCATATGCCTTTGCCATTAAATTGCATAACGATTTAAATAGTCGAGTTGCGCATTCATTTCCTTATTGTTTAACTTGTAAGCCTGAGCAAAAAGTTCAGGAGGGAGGTAAACGTCATAATGATTGCCAGTGTTCATTAAATAACCATACTCAAGATCTTCATCTGTTGAAAAGGATTCATTCCCCAAGGAGATTGATGCCACATTACTATTAACAATAAATAATGAGCAAATGCTATCTGAAAGAACAGCAAGAAAATTCTTCACCGCTTTAATCCTATCCGACGTGTCGGTATCTAAAGCAAGCAAGTTCTTGTTATCATTAAATATAAACTCGGGTAAATGCAGGATACATTTTTCGTTATTCAAGCAACTATCAATGAATTGTTTTTTAAAAAACAGAAAGCTCCATGACATAAGACTACTCTGCCCCTGAATTTGGTTGTCAGATTGTAGATCAACGCCAAATAACGTCTTTACATCTTCCCTGAGATTATAGAATGCCGTATCAACAAGAGCCTCGATCGTTTTTTTATCAACCATTTTAATGAATTCGTTGTAAACTTCCTTTTGCATCTTATAACTGACCAGCGCCCATGAATAATCATGTTGTTTTAAAACCAGTATAGCTCTTAACAGACAATATCCATCGCCATCTACAGGAGCATATTTTAATCCTAATGCCTGGTTAGTTTCACGCTGAATAAAAGATATACCAGACAAATCAATGTCAGAATCCAAATCAGATATTCCCGGCGTATTTATCCGCTCTGGCTGGACACTTATATTTTCATCATCAAAACAATACTCAGAAAAAACATCATCACACGCATTAATGTTTTCAATATATTCCATAAAGCCATACCAATAATAACCTTTAAAATCTGTGATAGACTCTGAAGCTCTGCCCGGCAAGGACACTCTAACAATATCAATATCTCGAACATATTGTATAGTATATGTAATACCTCCTGAAACCCCTGAATAAATTTGTGTATCATTAGTACGCAATGTTCTCATAAATAATGATAGATCATTATCATTCTGCATTTCCTCAAATTCTTTTTCTAGTGATTCACATTCCAGACATGGAGTATCCTCTTCATTTACTTTACGTCTGAGTTCATTGTATAACCGCATAAAACACACCAGTGTGTTTTCAAAAAGCGTGATTGAATATGTTTGATTTTTTTCGTACTCATTTTTTATATCGTTCCAGGCCTGTTTCAAATAATTATTTGCAGTGCAACTAATTCCATGTATATTACTACCCATATATAGCGTCTATAAAATTTAATAAATAATGACGCCCTAGTTAAACTTAAAGTGCCTGGTTCAACTATCAAAAATCGCTCACCCTTTTTCACCTGTTTAAAATATGTTCAGCAACCCATCTTGATGGCGACCTCCTCTCCGCGATGATTTCAATAACATATTCTGTGTTGGCATATGAAATTTTGAGGATTACCCTACACTTATAGGAGTTACCTTACAGGGGTTCCTTCAATTTGTGTTGATTTACGCGAGATAACGCTATGGAATTAAAGGATTATTACGCCATCATGGGCGTGAAACCGACGGACGATCTCAAGACAATCAAGACCGCCTATCGTCGACTGGCCCGTAAATACCATCCTGATGTCAGCAAAGAACCGGATGCCGAAGCCCGCTTCAAAGAGGTCGCTGAAGCCTGGGAAGTGTTAAGTGATGAACAACGTCGCGCTGAGTATGATCAGATGTGGCAACATCGCAACGATCCGCAATTTAACCGTCAGTTCCATCATGGCGACGGTCAGAGTTTTAATGCCGAAGATTTTGACGATATCTTCTCGTCAATTTTCGGTCAGCATGCCCGCCAGAGCCGTCAACGCCCCGCCACACGCGGCCACGATATTGAAATCGAAGTGGCGGTATTCCTCGAAGAAACGCTGACTGAGCATAAGCGTACCATCAGCTATAACCTGCCGGTTTATAACGCCTTTGGCATGATCGAACAGGAAATCCCGAAAACGCTGAATGTGAAGATCCCGGCGGGCGTCGGCAATGGTCAACGCATCCGTCTGAAAGGCCAGGGGACGCCGGGCGAAAACGGTGGTCCAAATGGCGATTTGTGGCTGGTGATTCATATTGCGCCACATCCGCTGTTCGATATTGTCGGCCAGGATCTGGAAATTGTGGTGCCGGTTAGCCCGTGGGAAGCGGCGCTGGGTGCTAAAGTCACCGTTCCAACACTGAAAGAAAGCATTTTGCTGACTATCCCGCCAGGCAGCCAGGCCGGGCAACGATTGCGCGTTAAAGGCAAAGGTCTGGTGAGCAAAAAACAGACCGGCGATCTGTATGCGGTACTGAAAATCGTGATGCCGCCGAAACCGGATGAAAACACTGCCGCGCTGTGGCAGCAACTGGCAGACGCCCAGTCGTCTTTTGATCCACGTAAAGATTGGGGGAAAGCATAATGGCTAATGTTACGGTGACTTTTACTATTACCGAATTTTGCCTGCATACCGGCATCTCTGAAGAGGAGTTGAATGAAATTGTCGGTTTGGGGGTGGTTGAACCGCGTGAGATCCAGGAAACAACCTGGGTATTTGACGACCATGCCGCCATCGTGGTGCAACGCGCAGTACGCCTGCGTCATGAACTGGCTCTGGACTGGCCTGGGATCGCGGTGGCGCTGACGTTAATGGATGATATTGCGCACCTGAAGCAGGAAAACCGCCTGCTGCGCCAGCGACTTTCCCGGTTTGTAGCTCATCCGTGATGTGTGTTTGCCGGATGTGATGACGCATCCGGCAACTGCCCCATAATGCCTGATGCGACGCTAAACGCGTCTTTTCAGGCGCACAAACGACGTTATCTGTTTTGGTGGTCGCTCTCCACTAACACCAGCAATAACTGGCTTAGTGCCGCGTAAAAACCAAAGCTGTCATACTGACGACAACGCGCAACAAACTCTGGTAACCATTGCCACAGCGCCGTCAGTGTTTTTTGCCGCAAACTGTCGATTCTTCGCGCAGGAACGGTCCCCTCTCCCAGCGAAAAATGCAGATGGCTGAGCAATTCGAGATAGATCGCCAGATGATCTGCCGGTTCGTTGAAATTGCCGCTGGTTTCCATCCCTGCCTCAACTAACAAGCGTTTAATCTCTTGCTCGTCCTGTTTGTAGGCCGATGCATACGGCAGCGCCGCTTGTTTGTCGGTCATCAGAAACAGGCCGCAAAAGTCAGCGGCCAGTTCCAGACGGGCATCGTCACGTACTGTCAGCGTGGCAATACAGTTTTCCAGCTCATTCACCGCCGCAGCCAGCGGCGGTTCGCTTTTCAGCAACGAAAACCATTCAGCCATCTGCGCACTGGCGATTTGCGTCAGTTGTTCATCGTCCAGCTCACGGGAGAACAACTGCGCTAGCCAGGCGTAAACACAGGCAATCTGTTGTGCTGTCAGCGTGGTCATGATTTCACCTGCGACGCGGGAACATATTCGCACTGCGCCACCATCTCCACGGGGCCGTTAAACGCCGTCACCTGCTCCACTGTTCCGTTGTACTTCTCAATTTCCACCAGCGTAGTGTGCGCACTGGTCGCCTGCGACAGCTGCGATGTACCGATGTCGATGGTCAACACGTTGGGGTTACCGTATTTGCACAGCACACCAGGCTCGCCGCCTTTATCTGGATCGTACCATGCCCCTTCGTGAATTCGTGCCACACCGGGTGCATAGCGGTCAGAAACCACTGCCCCTGCCAACACCTGACCGCGAGCGTTAAAGACGCGTACCACATCACCGTTACGAATACCGCGCGCGCTGGCATCCTGCGGGTTAATGAATACTGGCTCTTTACCCGCTACCGTATATTGCTGACGCAGCGTTTCCGACTCACATAACTGCGAGTGAAGTCGGAAATCCGGATGCACAGATTGCAGATGCAACGGATACTTTTGCGAGCCAGGCCCACCGTGGGAGCGTTCGATTTTCTCAAACCACATCGGATGCCCCTGACAATCGTCGTAGTTCATATCGGCGATAGTTTTCGAGTAGATCTCAATCAGGCCACTCGGCGTGCCCAGCGGTTCGAGATCCGGATCTTCGCGGAATGCCTGGTGGCGAACAAACATCTGCGGATGGTCAAACTCGACGTACTCTTTGTTATTCCAGAAGTCATCAAACGCTGGCAGATGAACGCCGCGTCCTTTGCCTTGCTGTACACCTTCCTGCCAGATGCGTTTCAGCCAGCCCATTTCGTCCAGCCCTTCGGTAAAGGCTTCTTCGCGATTAAAGCGACGGCACAGCTCGCGGAAAATATCGAAGTCGTTGCGCGCCTCGAACTGCGGCGGCACCACCTGTTTCATGGCGATAATGCCACGGTTGGAGTGATTGCCGTACTGGTCGAGATCGTTACGCTCAAACTGCGTGGTCGCAGGCAGTACGATATCGGCAAAGCGGCAGGTTGAGGTCCACTGGTTATCTATGGCGATAACCGTTTCCAGCTTGCGCCAGCCTTCAATAATGCGGTTGATCTGCTGATGGCGATGGAATGGGTTAGTTCCGGCAAAAATACACATTTTCAGCGGCGGCAGTTTTACCGATTTACCGTTCCAGTTGATCACTTTCCCCGGTTCGAGGATCGCATCGATAAAACGGGCAATCGGAATAGTGCTGCTGTAGCCTTTGTAGTCACTGTTGTCGTGAACAGGCGGAATCGACGTAGAGCCGGAGAAACCACTCAGAATAACGCCTTTACGCCCCGGCGTGCCTGCGCCGTTGTAGTGCCAGCCAAAACCAAAACCACCACCTGGCAGGCCAATTTGCCCCAGCATCGCCGCCAGAACCACAATCATCCACGCCCACTGTTCACCGTGCTGCATACGCTGCACGCACCAGCCAGCAATAATTTGCGTTCTGTTCGCCGCCATCTGCCGCGCCAGCCCACGAATGGTTTCGGCATCAATGCCGGTCAGTTTTTCAGCCCATGCGGCATCTTTCGGCTGACCGTCTTTCTCACCCAGCAGATACGGCAGGAACTGCTCAAAACCCACACAGTAGTTAGCAAGGAAGTTTTTGTCGTACAGGTTTTCACTGTACAGCGTATGTGCCAGCGCCAGTTGCAGCGGCACGTCAGTTTGCGGGTTAACCGCAATGTGCTTCACATGCTCGCGCCCCAGATACTCATGGGTGGATGTGACAACCGGATCGATGCTGATGACCTCAATTTCACCGGCGGCGACTTTCGCTTTTAGCTGCGCGTAATATTCATAAACATCGTGATCCGGGCACCACCAGTTCGCTTGCTGGTTTTTCAGCAAATCGGAGCCCCACAGCACAATGGTTTTGCTGTTCTGCAATACCAGCGGCCAGGAGGTTTGCTGTTCATACACTTCCATCGAACCGACTACGCGCGGCAGGATCACCTGCGCAGCACCGGTAGAGTAATCTCCGCCCGTACCAACGCTATTACCATGCAAGGCAATAGCTTTCGCCAGCATCCCCGAAGCGTTATGGAACATCCCCGTCGATTGCCAACCACTGGCGGTCAGCAAGGCACTCGGCCCGTGAGTTTTCTGCACGCGTTCCAGTTCTTCATAGAACATGTCGAGGGCTTCATCCCAGCTCACGCGCACAAAACGGTTATCACCGCGCTGGGAGGTATCGCTGAGATGGCGCTTACGCAGCCAGTCCACGCGTACCATCGGATAACGAATACGCGCCGCGTTGTGTACGTGATCCGGCAATCCGGCAATCATTTTCGACGGATATTTATCCAGTTCGAACGGTTTTGCCGCCACAAAGCGACCATCCTTCACCGTCGCGCGGATAGCCCCCCAGTGCGACCCGGTAAGAATGCCCTCTTTCGAGATGACAGCGTCAGTCGCCGCTTGCGCCGCAGTCGCACGTCGCGGCGTTAACAATGACGGCCCCAGCATCCCGGCGACGGTTAAGCCGCCGAGTTGTGCCAGAAAACGCCGACGTGATGCCTGAAAGAGATCGTTATTGTTCATTATTTTTCTTCCTTCTTATCGCCGTGAGCCTTACCTGCGGTGTCAGACGCATTCATTTGCAGATATTTCAACAAGGTGCGTTCTTCACGTTTATCGAGACTGGTAAAGCCAATCATGCCGTTGAGCGTGCCGATCCAACCGTTAGCGTCAAAGTGGGCGATTTCCGGTGCGCCGTGGCACTGGTTACAGGTGCCGTTGTACAACGAATCCGCATAAGCCCAGATCGGTTTGATATCGTTCACCATGTCGCCTTTCTTCATCCACGCAGTGGCCTGCAACTTGCTCCACTCGGTATTGGTGTCGGCAACGGTGGTTTTCTCCAGCGTTTTTACCTGCTGCTGCACATCACCACGAATCGAGGCAACAAAGATGCGTTTACCTGGGAATTGGGTGAGTACACGCTGACGTCCGGCGCTTTCCGTCCAGCCGGTAATTTCAATTTGCAGCCAGTCGCCGTCACGTTTAAGGACTTTCACTTCCGAAGCAGGCAGCAGAGAACCAGAGGCTTCTTTATCGCCTTTCGCCGCATAAATTGGCTTAATATCAATAGAGTACAGCGTGTCACCACTGTCATTAGCACTGGCGCGCAGCTCATCGAACTGCTTACGGAAGCCGCTACTCATATCCGGTAACTGGTGGGCAATACCTTTATGACAGTCGATGCAGGATTGATTATCTTTCGCTGCCACCTTCATCTGACGTGCCGCTTCAGGATGCTGCTTCGCATGATCCATCGCATCGTAGTTATGGCAGGAGCGGCAGGTTGCCGAGTTGTTTTCTTTCATTCGCGCCCATTCACGCTCGGCAAGTTCCGCGCGTTTGGCTTCGAATTTTTCAGGTGTATCAATGGAGTGAGCAATAAAGGTCTGGTAGATATCATTGCTCGCTTCCAGTTTGCGCTTCACCATGCCTGGAATATCCGGCGGGATATGACAGTCATGGCATTCAGCTCGCACGCCGGAGGCGTTCTGGAAATGCACCGACTGTTTATATTCTTCATACACCGGTTGCATACTGTGGCAACTGACACAAAATTCGGTTGTGCTGGTGACTTTGATCCCAACGTGTGGCAATACAATCAGCGCAATGCCAATCACAATCCCAATTGCGACCAGCGCCAGTACCGACCAACGAGCACTGGGTCGGCGTAGCGCGTTCCAGAGTTTCCGCATAATAGCCCATGTAAAATTATGGTTTAGTGAAGCGATCTTAATGAGCAAATATGAACAGCGGCACTGGTCAGGATGAACGGCTTACGGCAGAATATGAACAGATATGAACAGAATGAGTAAAACCCTCTGATGCCACATCACATTGTTATTGTTGAAGATGAGCCGGTTACCCAGGCGCGATTACAATCTTACTTCACTCAGGAGGGGTATACCGTTTCCGTTACAGCGAGCGGTGCCGGGCTGCGGGAAATTATGCAGAATCAGCCGGTAGATTTAATTCTGCTGGATATCAACTTACCCGATGAAAATGGCCTGATGTTAACCCGCGCCCTGCGAGAACGCTCAACGGTGGGGATTATTCTGGTTACCGGACGCAGCGATCGGATTGACCGTATTGTTGGGCTGGAAATGGGCGCAGACGATTACGTCACCAAACCGCTGGAACTGCGCGAACTGGTAGTACGGGTGAAAAATCTGCTCTGGCGAATCGACCTCGCGCGACAAGCTCAACCGCACACTCAGGACAACTGCTATCGCTTTGCCGGTTATTGCCTGAATGTGTCGCGCCATACGCTGGAGCGGGATGGCGAGCCGATTAAACTGACCCGCGCAGAGTATGAAATGTTGGTGGCATTTGTGACGAATCCGGGCGAAATTCTCAGCCGTGAACGTCTGCTACGTATGCTTTCTGCGCGTCGGGTGGAAAACCCTGACCTGCGCACCGTCGATGTGTTAATTCGTCGTTTACGTCATAAACTCAGCGCGGATTTACTGGTGACGCAACATGGTGAAGGTTATTTCTTAGCCGCTGATGTGTGCTGATAAAAATAGACCGGACGAAATCCCCCTGGTGACAGCGAGCGGCGAATATGTTCACGGTCGGCATTTTTCGGCGTCAGAACTAAAATCGGTGGGCTGACATTATCAGACACCGATTGCCCCTGTAATTGCCTGATGGCCTGCTCAACCGCCAGTTCCCCCTGCCAGACCATTTGATCGCTGGCAGCCATAATCACTCTTCCCCGCTTCAGCCCGCGATACACCTGATGTGAAAGATAAAACGACACCACGGTAAGCGGCGTTTTCAGGTTACGCCCTTCACCCATTGCCGCCTCTGCCGCAATGGCCGTTCCGGCAACGACGTCGATTTCTGGGTGGCGTTCCAGCATCTCCTGCAACAGGTTACGCTGGATTTCAATATCGTTATCACCAAGCGCAATATCAACAATACGCACCGGGCTTCCGGCAATGGCTGCGCGAAAACCCTCGACCATCTCTTTACTGCCCCCGGCATTATCGGGTCCGGGCATCAACAGCACGTTCAGTGGTTTACCGTGCGCCCATTGCACCAAATATCGCCCAGGTTGATAGCCCATCTGAAACCAGGGTACACCAACGCGGCTTTTCACCTGGGGAGCATCAATAGCATTTACCAGTTCGATCACCGGCAGACTTGCTACCTGCTTTTGCAGATCGGGAAATGAGGTCGTGCTACTACCGAGTAAAATGGCCTCTGCGCCCCACTGTTTACACTGGTCGATTTGTGCTTGCTGGGTAGCCAACTGGCTGTAGCCGCCTGCCTCCAGCACTTTTAAATCCACACCATAACGGCGAGCTGCCTCCTGCATACCATAGTTCAACGATAACCAGTATGAATCTTTCAGGCTGGGATAAAGCGCGCACAGTTTCCATGCGCGTTTGGCTTTAAGCGGCATAGAGGCTTGCACCGTGTAATGCTGCGCATCATGCCAGCGCAACAGGTTATCAGCCGAAAATGCCGATAACATGAAAAGGGAAAGAAGTAAAAATAGCAGTACGCGCATGATAGCCTCATCAATAATAAGGCTTTATGCTAGATGCATTCTGCTTTGCGACTCAACCTTTTTCACCTTAAGTGCACCGACCGTGAATTTAACCCTGACCCGAAGACTCTGGATGGGCTTTGCCCTGATGGCGCTGTTAACCCTGACCAGTACCCTGGTGGGATGGTACAACCTGCGCTTTATCAGCCAGGTGGAAAAAGACAACACTCAGGCATTGATTCCTACCATGAATATGGCGCGCCAGTTGAGCGAAGCCAGCGCCTGGGAACTTTTCGCCGCGCAGAACCTGACCAGTGCCGATAACGAAAAGATGTGGCAGGCGCAGGGGCGAATGCTCACCGCACAAAGCCTGAAGATTAATGCGTTGCTGCAAGCGTTACGGGAACAAGGTTTTGATACCACCGCTATTGAACAACAGGAGCAGGAGATCTCCCGTTCATTACGTCAGCAAGGGGAACTGGTGGGGCGGCGTCTGCAACTACGCCAGCAACAACGGCAACTCAGTCAGCAGATAGTCGCTGCCGCCGATGAGATCGCACGCCTGGCGCAAGGTCAGGCGAATAATGCGACAACTTCCGCTGGAGCGACCCAGGCCGGGATTTACGATTTGATCGAACAACATCAGCGTCAGGCTGCTGAAAGTGCACTCGATCGGCTGATTGATATCGATCTTGAGTATGTTAACCAGATGAATGAACTGCGCCTTAGCGCTCTGCGGGTGCAGCAAATGGTGATGAATCTGGGGCTGGAGCAGATCCAGAAAAATGCACCAACGCTGGAAAAGCAGCTCAATAATGCGGTGAAAATTCTGCAACGTCGGCAAATACGCATTGAAGATCCGGGAGTTCGTGCGCAGGTCGCAACAACGTTAACTACCGTTAGCCAATATAGCGATCTACTGGCGCTGTATCAGCAGGACAGTGAAATCAGCACTCACCTGCAAACTCTCGCCCAAAATAACATCGCCCAGTTCGCGCAGTTTAGTAGCGAAGTCAGTCAGCTGGTCGATACCATTGAGCTGCGTAATCAGCACGGACTGGCGCATCTGGAAAAAGCGAGTGCACGCGGGCAATACAGCCTGTTATTGCTGGGAATAGTTTCTCTTTGCGCACTGATTCTGATCCTCTGGCGCGTGGTTTATCGCTCAGTCACGCGTCCACTTGCCGAACAAACGCAGGCGCTGCAACGGCTGCTGGACGGTGATATTGACTCCCCTTTCCCGGAAACCGCTGGCGTACGGGAGCTGGATACCATCGGGCGGCTGATGGATGCGTTTCGCAGCAATGTTCATGCACTGAATCGCCACCGCGAACAGCTGGCGGCGCAGGTCAAAGCGCGTACAGCTGAATTGCAGGAACTGGTGATAGAACACCGACAGGCACGGGCGGAAGCAGAAAAAGCCAGCCAGGCAAAATCGGCGTTTCTGGCGGCGATGAGCCATGAGATCCGCACACCGCTGTACGGTATTCTCGGCACTGCTCAACTGCTGGCAGATAACCCCGCACTTAACGCCCAGCGTGATGATTTGCGGGCAATTACTGACTCTGGTGAATCGTTGCTGACCATCCTCAACGATATTCTCGATTATTCCGCTATCGAAGCAGGTGGCAAGAATGTTTCGGTCAGCGATGAGCCCTTTGAACCGCGCCCGCTGCTGGAAAGTACCCTGCAATTAATGAGCGGACGGGTGAAAGGTCGCCCGATTCGCCTGGCAACGGCAATTGCCGATGATATGCCGTGCGCGTTAATGGGCGATCCACGACGTATTCGTCAGGTTATAACCAACCTGTTGAGCAACGCCCTGCGTTTTACTGACGAAGGGTACATTATCCTGCGTAGTCGCACTGATGGCGAGCAATGGCTGGTCGAAGTGGAAGACAGCGGCTGCGGTATTGATCCCGCGAAACTGGCAGAAATCTTCCAGCCATTTGTGCAGGTAAGCGGCAAACGCGGCGGCACCGGGCTGGGACTGACTATCAGTAGCCGTCTGGCCCAGGCGATGGGCGGCGAACTGAGCGCCACCAGCACGCCGGAGGTTGGAAGCTGTTTTTGTTTACGCTTGCCGTTACGTGTTGCCACGGCACCCGTGCCAAAAACAGTCAATCAGGCGGTGCGTCTTGACGGTTTACGTTTGCTGTTAATTGAAGATAACCCGCTAACCCAGCGAATTACCATTGAGATGCTGAAAACCAGTGGTGCGCAGATTGTTGCTGTTGGCAATGCCGCGCAGGCTTTAGAGACACTGCAAAATAGCGAACCGTTTGCTGCCGCACTGGTGGATTTTGATCTGCCGGATATCGACGGCATTACGCTTGCCCGACAACTGGCACAGCAATATCCGTCGCTGGTTTTGATTGGCTTTAGCGCCCATGTCATTGACGAAACGCTGCGCCAGCGTACCAGTTCATTATTCCGCGGGATTATCCCTAAACCGGTGCCGCGTGAAGTGCTCGGTCAGTTACTGGCGCACTATCTCCAACTGCAAGTCAATAATGATCAATCGCTGGATGTATCGCAACTCAATGAAGATGCTCAGTTAATGGGGACGGAGAAGATCCACGAATGGCTGGTATTATTTACACAACATGCCCTGCCGCTTCTCGATGAAATCGACATTGCCCGCGCCAGTCAGGATAGCGAGAAAATAAAGCGTGCCGCGCATCAGCTAAAAAGCAGTTGCTCGAGTCTGGGAATGCGTATCGCCAGCCAGCTATGCGCACAACTGGAGCAGCAGCCATTATCTGCCCCCCTTCCACACGAAGAAATTACACGCAGTGTTGCCGCTCTGGAAGCATGGTTGCATAAGAAAGACCTGAACGCGATTTGAATCAATATCAGCCAGTTAAGAACAACTAGAATAGTGGCATTTGGTATACAACTTAACGGACTGGCAAAATCATGGCAGAGAATAAAAGAACCCGCTGGCAGCGGCGGCCAGGCACGACGGGCGGCAAATTACCGTGGAATGACTGGCGTAATGCCACGACCTGGCGTAAAGCGACGCAATTATTACTGTTGGCAATGAATATTTATATTGCCATCACGTTCTGGTATTGGGTGCGCTATTACGAAACGGCAAGTAGCACGACATTTGTCGCCAGACCGGGAGGTATCGAAGGCTGGCTACCGATTGCCGGGCTGATGAATCTGAAATATAGCCTTGTAACAGGTCAGTTACCGTCCGTCCACGCCGCCGCGATGCTGTTATTGGTCGCTTTTATCGTCATCAGTCTATTACTCAAAAAGGCCTTTTGCTCATGGTTATGCCCGGTTGGTACGCTTTCTGAATTAATCGGCGATCTCGGTAACAAACTGTTTGGTCGGCAATGTGTCCTTCCCCGCTGGCTGGATATTCCTCTGCGCGGCGTGAAGTATTTGCTGTTGAGTTTTTTTCTCTATATCGCGTTATTGATGCCCGCTCAGGCGATTCACTATTTTATGTTGTCGCCCTACAGCGTGGTGATGGACGTTAAAATGCTCGATTTCTTTCGTCATATGGGGACCGCGACATTAATCAGCGTGACCGTTTTGCTGATTGCCAGCCTGTTTATTCGCCATGCCTGGTGTCGTTATCTTTGCCCATATGGCGCGCTGATGGGCGTGGTTTCGCTATTGTCGCCGTTTAAGATTCGTCGCAATGCCGAAAGTTGTATCGACTGTGGCAAATGCGCAAAAAATTGCCCATCACGGATCCCGGTCGATAAATTAATTCAGGTACGAACAGTGGAATGTACCGGCTGTATGACTTGCGTAGAGTCATGTC
>ERZ1036420.664-NODE-664-length-15000-cov-2.840415_pt1 | contig 15000 bp, 16 predicted proteins | sample MGYA00514220_ERZ1036420 | MGnify/ENA primary metagenome ERZ1036420 (study PRJEB33795, sample SAMN09464938) | human gut metagenome | host: Homo sapiens | place: USA: Stanford, California | collected 2016-10 | study: EMG produced TPA metagenomics assembly of the...
TATCTTAGCTACTGCTTTAATAGAAACAGGAAGTCGGATGGATGATATGGTTTATGAAGAATTTAAAGGTACTGGAAATATGGAACTAGTACTAAGCCGTAAATTACAAGAAAAGAGAATTTTTCCCGCGATTGACGTACAAAAATCCGGTACTCGTCGAGAAGATTTATTATTGAGCAAAGATGAATATGAAGCAATGCAAATAATTCGAAAATCTTTAGATCAAACTACGATCGAACAAGCAACTGATTCATTATTAAATATGTTTGAAAAAACTAAAGATAATGAAGTATTAATAAAAAATATTTTAGTTTCAACAAAACATCAAAAATAATATAGTTAGTTTTAGTTATTTACTTCTACATACTAACACACTTCTTTGAAATAATGAATTTCTACTAAATCTGGTTGTGCAAGCATTAAGCTAACCAGATTTATTTATTTTTAATCTTATTTATTACCATAATACTAATTATACTAAAAAACGTAGCCTCATCATGATTCATTAGCTTTACTATTTCCTATAATTTTATTCTACTCTTGTTAAATAAAAAAAATCAAAACATTTATAACAATGTTTTAACTTTTGTGCAATTTATTTTGCTGATAATAGTAGTATGATAAAACAGTTGCTAAAAGGAAAGCAACAAAACCAAAAATAAATGGTAAGCGAGGATTAAATGTATAAAAGAAACCAGCCATCAAGGCACCTATAATTCCACCCAATGATTTTATCGCGTTGTAAAATCCCATTACAATACTACTATTAGTATCATTAGAACGGCTAGCTACTAAATCTTGAGTCACTGGTATAATGATTGCGTTCAATGCAAAGAAAATTATATTCATCACAATAAATATAATTATATTATTTGTTGCTAAAACCCCTAACATCGTAACACTACTCAACAATAAAATCAGCATTGACGATCTAGAAACATTAGTATTCTTAATGATCCATAAACAAATCGTACCATTAGCAACTAAAGAAATAATTCCAATTGCAGCCTTGATAATTCCATTATAACCTGATGTTAAATTATAAATATCTTTGATATAATAATTAAAACTTTGTTCAAAAGCAGTAAAACCAAGAAATGCAAGGCAGCAGATCGTAAACATAATTAAATATTTTTTATCTATAAATACTTTTGCTTGTTTAAATGAATTAAAAGGGTTTGCTTGTTTTATGAGCAAAGCAACTTTTTGTTTGACTGGTGAAACAACATCATTTTCACAAAAAAGATAAAAGAAAATACCACAGCTAGCTAAAGTAGCTGCTTGAACTGCAAAGGTTAAATCAATTGAGATTTCCCCAAGCATCCCCCCTATAAAATAACCAAAAGCAGCACAAACACTTGCAACTGTTGCTAAAACAGTTAGATTTTGACCCCTTTTTTCAGGTGGTGTAACATTAACGACATAGGTTAAAAAACTTACATAAGAACCTCCTGTAAAAACGCCTGAAAACATTCTTGCAAATATCACACTATTTTGTGAATTTGCTTGCCAAAACAAAACTTGACCAACTGCGTAACCAATACTACAGATCAACATCGTTGTTTTACTGTTAATTTGTTCATTTAATTTTCCCCAAAATGGTGAAAATAAAAAATTTAATCCCATCATTGCCCCAAATGCAACACCAAACATATAATCTCCCAGTTGAAGATTTTTTATTACTGTTGGAGTAATTGGATGAGCATAATTAGCGGCTAAATTAAAAAGTCCATTAATAATAAAGAACATTAATAATTTATTTTTATTCATCTTATCACCTACTTATTATATTGATTATAATTGAAAGAAAAATAGATAGCAATAATTCTTGCTATCTATTTTAATAACTTTTCTTTATATAGATTAATTTTATAATTCACTGTCTCAATATTCTTTTCCAACTCTTGTTGCTGCAATAATAATATTTCTTTCTGTTTCAAAAAAATTTCATATCGTTGATTAATCGTATTGTCACCTTCTTGACACAACTCAATATAATTTTTTATATATGCTATCGTCATTCCCGTTTTACGCATACACATAATTATGTCTAACCACGATAGATCATCATCATCATAAACTCTTTGATTGCTTTGATTCTTTTTTATTTTAGGTAGTAATCCTTCTTTTTCATAATATCTAAGTGTTGAAGCACTTAGATTGTACTTTTTAGTTACTTCTTTAATTGTATATTCCATTGGTCTCTTCCTTAACTTCTTCAATCATTTTCTTTAATTTATTAATTAAACAGCAGCATTCATATTGTTTATTAATTACCAAATCTTGATGAAATTCTAGAATATCCAGCAAAGTCATTTCTTCATCAATCAATTCTAAGATATCACTACTATTATATCCCATAGTAATCAATGTTTTGATTAGTGATATGACTGCTTGATCCCGGTAATTAAAGTTTGACGTTGTGGCGATTATTTTATTTTTTTGAAGTAGCAATAAAAGTTCTTGATTAATAACTATTTTATCCATGAAGTCGTCCTCCTAAGTTAAGCATACTACTTAAACCTAACTATAGGGCAAGCATTATTTAAATTATTTTTTCATACAATTCAAATAAGCCAAGATCAGAACCCCTAAAATCAAGATTTATTGCTCCCACATATGTATAACCACAACGCTCATATAGCTTGATTGCCGGCACATTGCCTTTACGAACATCTAAACGAATTGTTTTTACCCCATTATTTTTAGCTAATTCATCAGCATATTCTAATAATTTTTGAGCTATTTTTAATCCTTTAAATTGTGGATGAACAGCTAAAGTATGAATTACATAAACTTCATGATCTTGTGCATCTATCTTCCAAGCTGCTAATTGATAATTTTCTTCTTGGACATGATTAATAACAATACTCCCCACTATTTGATCATTTTGCCGCATTACATATAATTCTTTTTTTTCTATTCCAAAAATTGCTTCATCACGAGTTGGATAAATTCCTTTTTTCCAGCCAGGATAATTTACATTGGCTAGTAAATCGTCTACAACTGCTCCATATAACGCTTCTATCTCATTTACATCAGTTGCCCTTGCTAATTCTATATTCATCTTCATATCACTCCTTAAAGAAAAAACACATGATAACATGTGTCTAATCTACATATGAAATAACCATATGTCTATTTTTTCCTTCACCATGACTTTCTGTCTTAATATGTTCAAATCTAGAAAGTTCTTGATGCATTACTTTACGTTCATCAGCAGGCATTGGATCAAGCTTGATTTCAGCTTTCGTGCGCAATACTTGTTTTCCAAAACGTTTAGCCATTGATGCTACTTTTTTATAACGGTCTTCTTTATATCCGTTAATATCAACGCTAATTTCAAATCTTTTCTTAAAGGTATTGCTTACGGCATTTTTAACAATAAAGTTAATTGCACGTAGAATAACTCCAGCTTTTCCAATTAAGATAGAATTATTACTAGTATTAATATTACAGTAAATACGACCATCTTGTAGATAAGAAACTGTTTCCACTTCAAATCCCATATCTCCAATAAAACGACGAATATAACTTTCAATATATTCTTGGATCATTGGAATTGTATAACACTCAATTTCAGCTTTTTTAGTAAATAAAGTTTTTGTCTCACTAATTACTTCATAATTTAATTCATCAATTGTTACACCTAGTTCTTGACATGCTGTATTTACAGCATCTTGAACTGTTCTTGCCGTATATCTTTTCATATTTTCACCTACTTTTTATTTAGAAAATTAGTAGTTGTTGATTCAACTTCCTTTTTTGCTTTCTCAATATGGAATAATTGAATATATACTGTTCTTATGATATTAATAACATTTGTTGTAATCCAGTACAACGACATTGCTGCAGGCATTGTAGCAGCTAAGTAAACAATGAAGATCGTCATTACATTGTTCATTGTATTCATCGACTTCATTTGTTGACTAGGACGATATTTTGGTGAGCGTTTTGCCATTATTTGAGTAATTTGCATTGCAAAGAATTGTGTTCCTGCAACTAAAACCAATAAAACAATATACGCAATATCCAAATCCATAATATGGCTGATTGGCTTAGCCCCTAAATTAATTCCAAAAATATATGTAGAATATAATATATCAATTCTTTGTACTGCTTGCCACATTGCAAACATGATTGGTAATGTAAGGAATGTTGCAAATGATCCAAACATACTTACATTATTCTTTTTATATAAATTTTGAATCTCTGCATTTTGACGCATTTGTGAAGCTTGATCTTTACGCCCTTTATACTTACGTTGAATCTTTTCCATCTCTGGTTGTAATAATTGCATTTTTTGCGTTGAGACGGTTGATTTGATCATAATAGGTAAAGTGATAATATTAACGATAATTGTAACCCCAATTACCCCAAAAGCTACATTTCCTACATAATCATTAATGAATAAGATTCCTTTAGCTAAAGGAATTACAAAGATAAAATCAAACCACCCTGCATCAAATGACCAAGGAGTTGAACTTGTAATTGCCCTAGAAGCAATTAATTTACCGTTTGCATCAAGATTTTGTGCACATCCTGTCAAGATAGCAACTAAGAAAACTAAACAAAATACTTTTAAGATTTTTTTAGTCTTGTTATCTAACACCATTTATTTTTCCATCCTTTTTAATATTTTTTTATATAAATATTTTAGCTCATTTAGATTAGAATTGAAATCTAAATCTAAATATTTATTTCTAATAATAACTATATAATCATAATTATCATCGAAATTAATTGTTTGTTGAAGCATCATTCTGACTTGACGCTTAATTTTGTTACGAATTACTGCTTTTCCAAGTTTTTTGCTTACTGATATCCCAATTCGAGCATGATCTAAATCATTTTTTAGGTAATATATAATGAAAGAACGATTAGCCATACTTTGTTTTTTCTTAATAATACGGCTAAAATCTTCATTTTTTCGTACTCTAAATTCTTTTTTCATAAATTTTTAGAAAAAAAACCCACCGTAAAGTGGATTTTTCTTAAGCAGATAAGACTTTTCTTCCTCTTTTACGGCGACGTGCAAGTACTTTTCTTCCTCCTACAGTAGCCATTCTAGCTCTAAAACCATGAGTTTTTGATCTTTTTCTCTTATTTGGTTGATATGTTCTTTTCATTAATTACACCTCCAAAATTTTTTATACTTTTATACAAATAACATATGCCTCACCATTTTATATGAAAAAGCTCGTTAAGTCAATGAAATTACGGGAAAAAGTATAATTAGGAAAATCTAACATTTTACAAATCTCACAAAATAATGTGAATTTTAAAAAATCTTTTTAGACAAATTTATTAATTCAGATTTATTAAAATAGTTTATATTGTACAAAAGTCACATTAAATTGTGCTTTTCTTTTTGCTATTAAGAATAAAAAAACCTTAATTTATAAGGATTTTCTTGATTTTCGATAAAAAGTAACATTATTTTGTGACTTCTTTCTCGACGAATCTTGCTAATTAATCATAAATTAACCTAAACTTCACACATCTTATGCACAAAGTCATACCCTTATTTTTTACTATGTGAATAAATGTGAAAAACTCTCAAAGTGCTTGGAATAACAAATATGCTATTGTGAGTTTATTATGAACAGTAGTTTCTAGATAACTAGATAGCCACATTTTTCACATTCACATAAATCTTTATGCACAAGTAAAGTTGTGAATATTGTGAATTTCTAATAAAAACCTACGGAAATGTAACAATTATTGTGAATAACTTTGTGAACACTCTTTTTTAACTGTTTTTATCCTTTAAATTTACATTTTATTAACTTATAATGAGGTTTGCGGAGGTTAAAAAATGAGCGATAATAGTAAGATTTGGCAATTATGCCTCGACACTTTAGAAAAACAAAATTTGCCAGAAGAACGTAAAATCGATAAAGTAATCATGGAATCTGTTTTTCGAAGTGCAAAAATAGCATCCATTAACAATAACAAAGTTATTATTACCACCCCATTTTCATTTAATGTTGAAACAATTAAAAATAACCAAAAAGACATTGAAGATATTCTTTCTGGGATGTTAGCTTCATCAATTAATCTTGAAATCGTTGGTGAAGAAGACTTTAAAAAATCTGTTGCCGTTAAACAAGAAACGCCATTTAGAGATAATCTGAATCGTACCTTGACATTTGATAACTTTGTTGTAGGAAGTTCTAATCGCATGGCACAAAATGCAGCTCTATTAGTATCTACTAATCCGGGTTCTAATTTTAATCCACTGTTTATTTATAGTAATCCTGGATTAGGTAAGACCCATCTATTAAATGCAATTGGAAATTATGCAAAAGAAGTAAATCCAGCGCTTAGAATTCGTTATATTACAAGTAAAGATTTTGTTGATGAAGTTATTGGGGCAATGAAAGGCCGTGATGGTGATGAAATCTATGATAAGTATAAAAATCTCGATATTTTATTAATTGATGATATTCAATTTTTATTCAATAAAGAAAAAAGCAGCGAGATATTTTTCCACATTTTTAATGAATTAATTAATAATAATAAACAAATTGTTATTACAAGTGATAAGATGCCTGAAGAATTACAAGGAATTGAATCACGTTTAATCAGCCGTTTCAATTCAGGATTAAGTTTCGGAATTGATCCGCCAGAATTTGAAACAGCTCGCGCTATCTTAGAAAAAAAGATAGAAAATCTTGATAATCCTTCTTTAATTATTCAAGATGATGTTGTTGATTTTATGGCTAATCATTATTGTAAAGATATTCGTAGTCTTGAAGGGGCTTTAAAACGTCTTTTCTTCTGTAGCATTATGAATCATACTAATAATATTGATATGGCTTTTGCATTAGAATCTTTTAAAGATGATAAAATTGTTCAAAATCCAAAGAGTTCCCTAACTAAAGAAAGTATTTTAAAAACAACTGCAGAATTCTATTATCTGACAATCAGTCAGCTAATTTCAAAAAACAAGACACGTAAATTAACAACCCCAAGAGAAATGTGTATGTATTTAATGCGGGAATTATTAGATATTACTTTTGCTGAAATTGGGGCTACTTTTAGCAATCGAGATCATTCAACAGTAATGAAAGCATGTGCTCGCGTAGAAACTAAAATCAAGAAAGATCCTGACTACAAATTAGCAATAAATAAGTTAAAAGACAAATTAGGTATCGTTTAGACACAAAACTACCACAAATTGCACACATAGTTATACACATAAAAAACACTGATTATATCAGCTTATTTAATGCTTATGCACAATATTCACACTATAATAATATTAATAGCATTATTTTAAATAATTATATATAATTAGTCACAAGGAGGAAATTTATGAATTTTAAAATAAAACGACTTAAATTATTAAATGCTCTTGCTAAAGCAACTAAAGCAGTTTCAATTCGAAGTCCCTTACCAGTATTGACTGGAATTAAGTTTGATTTACAAGACGATTGTTTAATTCTAACTGGTAGTGATTCTGACATTACAATTCAAACTAAAATTGAAAAAGATGAAGATTTAACGATTTATCAAACTGGTGGGGTAGTTTTAAATTCTCGTTACATCTTAGATATTGTTCGTAAGATTGATAGTGATGAAATTAAAATTGAGATTTTAGATGGTGCTTTAACTAGAATTTCGGGAGCAACTTCTAAATTTGACTTAAATGGTACTGATGTTTTAGATTATCCACGAATTGATTTATCAAAAACTGGAACAAAAGTATTATTAAATGCACTATCTTTAAAAGATATTATTTCACAGACCAAATTTGCTGCTAGTGATAAAGAGCACAAACCAATTTTAACAGGAATCAACTTTAAAGCAGGAAATCGTCAATTAGAATGTACAGCAACGGATAGCTATCGTCTAGCTAAGAAAATTGTATCTTTAGATGAAGACGTTACTTTCAATATTACAATTCCTCAAAAATCTTTAGATGAAATTTCAAAAATTATTGAACGTGATGAAATGATTGAAATGTATGTTTCTGATCGTAAAGTCCTTTATGTGTTTGATAATAATATTATTCAAACACGATTAATTGATGGAACTTTCCCAGATACTAATCGTTTAATTCCTGATGCTTTTGATTATGAACTAGATTTAGATGCTCATTATCTATTAAATGCTATTGATCGTGTTTCATTACTAACAAATGAACAAAATAATATTATTAAATTAGATATGTCTGATGAAAAAGTCGTCCTATCATCATATATGCAAGAAATCGGTTCTGTAGAAGAAATTTTAGATAAATCTTTTTATAAAGGAACACCAATAAGTATCTCATTTAGTTCAAAATATGCAACTGATGCAATTAGAGCTTTTAATGAACCAAAAATTAAAATTTTATTTACTGGAGAAATGAAACCTTTTATTATTAAAGATTTTGAAAAAGATGATGTAATTCAATTAGTTTTACCAGTAAGAACTTTCTAAGCTACATTATGTAGCTTTTTTTTTCGTGAAAGTATTTTTTTACTAGTTGTTTTATTTATATGTGGATAAATTTTAAATATGAGCGAATTTTAATAAAAAATAAGATTTTATTCATTTTTATAAAAAATGCGTTAAAATGCTTATTTTTTTGATTTTAACAACAATTTATGTTATAATAACTCTAGATTTTATAAAAAAAGAGGATAGTCATGAAAAAAATTCAAATAAGAGATGAATATATTACCCTAGGACAGTTTTTAAAGTATGCAGGATGTGTTTCTAGTGGAATCGAAGCTAAGATGGTTATTAAAGATGAATTAGTGATGGTTAATGGTGAAGTGGAAACAAGAAGAGGCAAGAAACTTCGAACTGGTGACCAGATAGAATTTAATGGAGAGTCTTTTGTTATTGATTAATGAAAGTTAATTCATTATGTCTAGACAATTTTCGTAATTATAATCATTTTTTTATTGAGTTTGATCGTGATATCAATATTTTAATTGGCAGTAATGGACAAGGTAAAACTAATCTGATCGAAGCGATTTATTTATTGTCAGTAGGAAAATCTTTTAAAACTCATATAAATAAGCAGATGATTATGTTTGATTGCGAATTTGCGAAAGTAAAAGGTGAAGTCACTTCCAATAATAAGCTCCGTAGTTTAGAAATGATTCTTGGGAGTGATTTTAAACGTGCGAAAATAGATGACCAGGATATTTATAAAATTAGTGAATATGTTGGTCTTTTAAATGTCGTAGTTTTTGTTCCTGATGATCTTTATTTAATTAAGGGCAGTCCAAATAATCGCCGACGTTTTATTGATTTAGAATTATCAAAAATCTCACCTATCTATGTTTTTAATTTAAGTAAATACAATAATTTACTTAAGGAGAGAAATAAGTATTTAAAAATTTTAAATCAAAAGAATCGTGATGGTGATGAATATTTAGAAGTACTTGACGAACAGATGGCACGATTGCAAGTAGAGTTGATTAAAAAAAGAATTGATTTTATTAAGAATTTAAATCAAAAAGTAACTTCTATTTATAATTTAATTGCTAAAAATGATAATGAGAAAATTAGCTTACGATACAGTTGTTTCCTTAAACAAGAGTTAACGTATGAAAATATTTTAGCATTATATAAAAAAAATCATCAGCGAGATATTCGATATATGCAAAGTCATTTAGGAATTCATAAAGATGATTTGAAAATCTTTATGAATGGCAATGCTGCAGATTTATTTGCTTCACAGGGGCAACAAAGAACGATTGTATTAAGTCTAAAGATTGCGTTGATTGAATTGATTAAAGATGAAATAGGAGAATATCCTGTTTTACTATTAGACGATGTTTTATCTGAGTTAGATGAAGCGCGTAAAAATATGTTATTAGATATTTTGAATCAGAAAATTCAAACTTTTATTACAACAACTTCAATTGATGGAATTAATCATCAAATTGTTGAAAAGGCAAAAAAAATCTATATTAAGGGTGGCAAGGAGGCTACATAATGTCAGAAGAAAAAGTAGAACATAGTTATGATGAATCCGATATTCAAGTCTTAGAAGGACTTGAAGCGGTTCGTAAAAGACCAGGAATGTATATTGGGACAACTTCAATTAGGGGATTACATCATTTAGTTTGGGAAATTGTTGATAACTCGATTGACGAGGCCTTAGCTGGATATGCTAGTCATATTCGCGTAATTTTAAAGGATGATGATGTTGTTCAAGTAATTGATGACGGTCGAGGAATGCCAACCGGTACTCATGCTAAGACTGGAATCTCAACAGTTGAAACAATTTTTACAGTATTACATGCTGGTGGAAAAAATGGTGGGAAACCAGCAGGTGAATTAAAGATTATTGGTGACTCTGATATAACATGAACAATTGTTACTTTTAAGGCTGATAAAATAATTTTTAAAGAGGGTACTGTTTATGATTATGATACACTCAGACAAAGAATTAGAGAGTTAGCATTTTTAAATAAGGGATTACGTTTATCGTTAGAAGATCAACGTAACGGTGTGGATCGAAAACATGAATATTATTATGAGGGCGGAATTAAAGAATATGTTGCCTATATTAATAAAAATAAAACACCGATTCATGAAGAAATAATCTATGTTGAAGATATGCAGCAAGAAATTACAATTGAAGTAGGAATGCAATATAATGATGGTTATCAATCAAATATTTATTCCTTCTGTAATAATATCAATACTCATGAAGGGGGAACTCATGAAGAAGGTTTCCGTTTAGCTTTAACACGAGTTATTAATAATTATGCTAAAAGTAAAGGACTGCTAAAGAAAGATGAAGAAGCTTTATCTGGTGACGATGTTCGTGAAGGTTTAACAGCGATTATTTCGGTTAAACATCCTGATCCCCAATATGAAGGACAAACTAAAACAAAATTAGGTAACGCTGAAGTTCGAAAAATTGCCAGCAATATTATTAGCGCATCATTAGATAAATTTTTATTAGAAAATCCTGATACAGCTAAGATTATTGTTGATAAAGCTATTGTTGCAGCAAGAGCAAGAATGGCAGCTAAAAAAGCTCGAGAAATGACAAGAAGAAAAAATGTTCTTGAAGTTTCAAACTTGCCAGGTAAATTAGCTGACTGTTCAAGTAAAGATGCTAGTGAATGTGAAATCTTTATTGTCGAAGGGAATTCCGCTGGGGGGAGTGCCAAAATGGGACGTGACCGTCGAATTCAGGCAATTCTACCATTACGTGGAAAAATTTTAAACGTTGAAAAATCGAGATTAGAAAAAATCCTTGGAAATGCTGAAATTCGTTCTATGATTACAGCGTTTGGTACAGGAATCGGAGAAGAGTTTAATCTAGATAAATTAAGATATCATAAAATTGTAATTATGACCGATGCCGATGTTGATGGTGGGCACATCAGAATCTTAATGTTAACATTCTTGTATCGTTATTTAAGACCGTTAGTTGAAGGTGGCTTTGTTTATGCGGCTCAACCACCACTTTATTTATTGAAACATGGTAAAGATGAATATTATTGTTATAGTGATGAAGAACTAGATGATTTGAAAACTAAGATTGGTGAAGGTGCTAAATATAGTATTCAACGTTATAAAGGTCTTGGAGAAATGAATGCAGAACAACTTTGGGAAACAACGATGGATCCTGAAAAACGAATTTTAAATCAAATTGATTTAGACGAAGCAATGGAAGCGGATATGATTTTTGATATGTTAATGGGTGAAAAAGTTGAACCAAGACGTGAATTTATTCAAGAAAACGCTAAATACGTTACTGATTTAGATATTTAAGATAAAGGAGATAAATAATGGAAGAACGGGGAATTAGAAAAGTAAAACTAACATCTGAAATGAAAAACTCTTTTATGCAGTATGCGATGTCAGTTATCGTATCAAGAGCTTTACCTGATGTTCGAGATGGGTTAAAACCAGTTCAAAGAAGAATTATTTACGGGATGAGTGATTTGGGATGTACTCCAGGTACACCATATAAGAAATCTGCCCGTATTGTCGGAGAAGTTATGGGGAAATATCATCCTCATGGTGACTCTTCAATATATGAAGCTTTAGTTAGAATGGCTCAAGATTTCTCATATCGTTATATGTTAGTTGATGGTCATGGGAATTTTGGCTCAATCGATGGTGATGGAGCAGCAGCACAACGTTATACTGAGGCAAGAATGTCAAAAATATCTAGTGAGCTGGTTCGTGATTTAAAGGAAGATACAATTGATTTTATTCCAAACTATGATGGTGAAGAACAGGAACCGGCGGTTTTACCGGCTCGTATTCCCAACTTACTAATTAATGGTTCAACGGGGATTGCAGTTGGGATGGCTACTAATATTCCACCTCATAACTTAGTAGAAGTGATTGAAGCAATTTTAGCAGTTGCAAAAGATCCGGATATCACAATCATGGAATTAATGGAAAATTATATTCAAGGTCCTGATTTTCCAACTGGTGGTTATATTTTAGGTAAAACAGCAATTAAAAAAGCCTATGAGACAGGAAATGGTCTAATTGTCATGCGAGCAAAAACGGAAATTGAAGAAAAAGGAAGTAAAAAAGTTATTGTTGTTACTGAAATTCCTTATATGGTCAATAAAGCTCGGATGATTGAAAAAATGTCACAGTTAGTTCGGGAAAAGAAAATTGAAGGAATTACAGAAATACGTGATGAATCAAATCGCGATGGTATTCGAGTTGTAATTGAATTACGTCGGGATATTCAACCAGAAGTAATTTTGAATCAATTATATAAATTAACATCATTGCAGACAACCTTCGGGGCTAACTGCATTGCCTTGGTCAATAATGAACCAAAAACATTAAATCTAAAGGAAATGATTACTTTATACCTTGATCATCAAGAAGAAGTAATTAAACGACGTACTAAATTCAGATTAACTAAAGCTGAAGACCGAGCTCATATTTTAGAAGGATTAAAAAGAGCTCTTGATCAAATTGATGCTATTATTGATTTAATTAGATCAAGTCGTACTACTGAAATCATTCAAACTAGATTGATGGAAGAATTTAATATGTCTGATAAACAAGCTAAAGCAATTCGAGAAATGCAATTACAACGTCTAGCTGGTTTGGAAAGACAAAAAATTGAAGATGATTTAAATAAATTATTAGAAATTATTGCTGATTTAAAAGATATCCTAGAAAATAGATAACGTTTATTATCGATCATTCATGATGAATTAGAAGAAATTAAAGATAAATATGGTGATAAACGCCGTACGGAAATTATTCAAGGAACATTTGATTTAGAAGACGAAGATTTAATTCCAGTAGAAGACGTTATTATTTCTTTAACTAATAATGGATATGTTAAGAGAATGCCAGTAGATACATACAAAACACAAAACCGTGGTGGACGAGGAATCAAGGGAATGGCAACTAATAGCGATGATATTGTAAGTTCGTTAATTAATATGTCGACTCATGATGATCTATTATTCTTTACAAATTTTGGTAAAGTATATCGTTTAAAAGGATATAATATTCCAGAGTTTGGACGTTCGGCTAAAGGTTTACCTGTTGTAAATTTATTAAATCTTGATAAAGAAGAACAAGTTAAATCGATGATTAGTATTAATCGTAAGCAAATTGAAGAAAATAATGATTATTATTTATTCTTTGTAACTGCTAGCGGTTTAGTAAAACGAGTTCACATCAATGAATTTGAACGAATTCGTCAATCTGGAAAGATTGCGATAAGCTTAAGAGATGATGATCAATTAGTTTCGGTTAAATTAACAGGTGGTAATGATCAAATCTTAATCGCCGCCTCTAACGGTAAATTAGTTCGTTTTGAAGAAACTAATGTTCGGCCAATGGGACGAAGTGCTAGTGGGGTTAAAGGAATCAATGTTGATGGTAGCGAAGTTATCGGAATGACAACTGATAAAGAAGGTAAATATATCATGGTTGTGACAGAACGTGGTTATGGTAAGATGTCGCCATTAGAAGAGTATCGTTTGTCAAATCGTGGTGGTAAAGGGGTTAAAACTATTAATGCAACAGAGCGAAATGGTCAAATCGTTGCATTGCGTGCTGTTAATGGCGATGAAGATTTATTAATCATTACTGACGATGGAATCATGATTCGTTTACCAATGGAACAAGTTAAAACAGCCGGTCGAGCTACACAAGGAGTACGTTTAATTAAAGTAAATGCAGAAAACAAGGTATCTTCAGTAGAGGTAGTTGAAAAAGCTGCTGAAACAGAAGAAGATAAATCTGAAGAAGAATAGAATTAAAAGTATCGCTTAGCGATACTTTTAATTCTTTGAAAAAGGAAAATAAAATGATTATAAGACCAGAAGAAAAACAAGATTTTAATGAAATATATACTGTAGTAAAAGCCGCTTTTGCAACAGCTGAACATAGTGATGGAAATGAACAAGATTTAGTTATAGCTTTAAGGACTGGTAATAATTATATTCAAAAATTATCATTAGTTGCTAAAATTGATAATCAGCTCGTTGGTTATATTATGTTTACAACAGCAAAAGTTGGAAATGATACAGTATTAGTTTTAGCACCATTAGCTATTTTACCAGCATTTCAAAAACAAGGGATTGGTAGTACTTTAATTAACAAAGGCCATCAAATTGCTAAAGAATTAGGATATGAATATTGTTTAGTTTTAGGTAGTGAGCACTATTATCCACGATTTGGATATTTGGAATCAAAGTGCCTAAGGGAATTCCTTCAATTAATTTTATGGCAAAAAAACTGATATTTAGAGCTGGTAAAATTAGTGGCGAAGTTAAATATGCAAAAGAATTTGGAATATAAAATAACTCTCACTTAATTGTGAGAGTTAATTTTGATTAATAAAAGCTAATATTTGTTCTATTATATCAAAATGATACTGTGCACTATTTTTAATAACTGTTTCAACATGATTAAAAGTAAAACTGTTATCAGTACATTGCAGCATACAAATATCATTTTCACCATCTCCAATTGTATAAAGTTGCTCAGCTTTTAATTGATAGAAAAGTTTTAATAATTCAGATGCTTTAGAAATAT
>ERZ1036420.665-NODE-665-length-14968-cov-3.186482_pt1 | contig 14968 bp, 14 predicted proteins | sample MGYA00514220_ERZ1036420 | MGnify/ENA primary metagenome ERZ1036420 (study PRJEB33795, sample SAMN09464938) | human gut metagenome | host: Homo sapiens | place: USA: Stanford, California | collected 2016-10 | study: EMG produced TPA metagenomics assembly of the...
GATTTTTGACGGTAAATGGGGTCCGCAATTACACATCATCACTATTCTGGTGATTTGTATGCTGATTGCCTCCATTCTGGAGTTCCTCCGCAGCTTTAATACCCAGAAAGTTTTCTCTGGTCTGGAAGTGGCTTATCGCGGGATGGCAGATGCGTTTGCTAACGTGGTGATGCTGCTGGTTGCCGCTGGGGTATTCGCTCAGGGGCTTAGCACCATCGGCTTTATTCAAAGTCTGATTTCTATCGCTACCTCGTTTGGTTCGGCGAGTATCATCCTGATGCTGGTATTGGTGATTCTGACAATGCTGGCGGCAGTCACGACCGGTTCAGGCAATGCGCCGTTTTATGCGTTTGTTGAGATGATCCCGAAACTGGCGCACTCTTCCGGCATTAACCCGGCGTATTTGACTATCCCGATGCTGCAGGCGTCAAACCTTGGCCGTACCCTTTCGCCCGTTTCTGGCGTAGTCGTTGCGGTTGCCGGGATGGCGAAGATCTCGCCGTTTGAAGTCGTAAAACGCACCTCGGTACCGGTGCTTGTTGGTTTGGTGATTGTTATCGTTGCTACAGAGCTGATGGTGCCAGGAACGGCAGCAGCGGTCACAGGCAAGTAAATAGTAATGCCGGAGGCAAGTTTCCTCCGGCTTTATCATGTCACCCACTGTGGTATATGCGTTGTGGTCTGCCAACTTTGCCGTGAACAATTTCAGCAATAATCAGATGGCGGCTGGCGCAATATTCAAGATAACGTCTGGCAGTGGTGCGGCTGATGGTCAGTGCCTGCGCCACCGTTTCTGCCGTATGTTGCACACCAGGCTCTTTAAACAGTTTTCGCACCGCGTTTAGCGTCAAGGGATCAATGCCGGTCGGCAGTTCGTCTTTAGGTTCACCGCGAGCATAGGCATTAAACATCTCATCAATTTGCTTCTGGCTGGCGCTATCAATACTTTCCAGCATATGTTTACGCTGGCGGAAACGGGTTAGCGTTTGCCCCAGCCGTTCATAGGCAATGGGCTTAATGAGATAATAAAATACACCACAACGTACGGCTTCAGACACCGTTTCCATATCGCTGGCTGCAGTGGTAAACACCACGTCGCCGGGATAATGCGCCTGCACCAGTTCATGCAATAAATTAATCCCTCTGCCGTCAGGAAGATAGTTATCGAGCAAGATTAGCCCCGGCTTAAAACGCTCGATCATCATTCGGGCCTGCGCCAGGTTTCCCGCCAGTAATATCTGACTGAATCCGGGAATGTGACGAATATATTCCGCATGCATCTCTGCCAGCGGCGTTTCGTCCTCAACGATCAATAGGGTTAATGGAGCTGTCATTAGGTTTCACTTTCGGAATATAGATTGAAAATAAGGTACCGCAGGGATCATTATCTTCGAGAGTGATAACACCACCGCAGCGCGTTACGTAGCTGGCAATCAAGTACAACCCAATGCCATGTTCACCGGGCTCGTCAGCACGCGTACTGACCCCCTGCTCAAATATTTTGTCTCGTAGAGACTCTGGAACGCCGCAGCCCTGATCGGCGACTTCAATCACCACATCATCGCCTTCATCGCTGAGGAATAATTCAACGATCTTGTTTCCTTCATCGCTACGCAGGCTGGCTTCGAAGGCGTTATCAAGTAAATTGCCCACAATGGCTGCAAACTCGGTGCTATCCAGTCCTGGCGGCAGTTGCGAAAGCTGGCTACCGGGGACAATGATCATTTTTAGCCCCAGTTCCCGGGCGCGCTGCACTTTACCAAAAAGCAGCCCCGCCACCTGGCGATCGGCAAACGCCTCGCGCAGGCTGTCAATAAGCTGTTGCTGGGCCTGAGACTCCCCCTGCACCATCGCCAGCACGCGATCATACTCTTTCATCTGCAACAGACCATTGAGCGTCGACATCCAATTGAGATGCTCGTGTCGCAATGTACGAAGGCTCTCAACGTATTGTTTTATTTGCGTCAGTTGCGCATTGAGGGTGGAAATTTCGTCTTTACTGCGAAAGCTGATAATGGCCCCCAGCAAATCATCACCTGAACGAATAGCTTCCCGATTGGCAATAACGCTCAGACCGTTAAAGTTAGCCACCACATCCTGACGTTTTTCATCAATCTGTTCGGTAAAGAAATCGGCGGGCCTGACCACTTCAGCAATGGTTTTACCCAACCATTGCCGTCCGGGGGAACTCAGCCCCAGCATCTTTCTTGCGTTACGATTGATGGCGGTAATGTAACCGTGCGGATCCACCGCAATCAGCCCATCATAAACCGAACTAAACAGCGCCTCTTGCTGACGGACCACGCGTGCGATTTGCTTTGGCTCCATGCCCATCATCTGCCGACGGATATGCGCGGCCAGGAACCACGACAGCAACATCAGAATCCCTAACAGCACGACAAACACACCTGCCATCGGTAATAAAAACTCAGCCCGCCAGCTATCGATTTTACTCACCAGGTAGCCAATCGACACCACGCCGATGACTTTTCCATCGTCATCAAAGATTGGCGTTTTGGCGCGCATCGCCATCCCCATTGACCCTTTCCCGGTAATGAAGTAGCTCTCCCCTTTCTCCAGCGCGCCCTGTTTGGTGAACTGCATAGGATAACCAATTTTCTCCGGATTAGGATGGTAAAGGCGGATCGAGTGCCGGTCCCCAATCACCACATAATCAAAATCGGTATCTCTTTGTAATTTGTTAGCGATGGTCGCCAGCCGTTTGTAGTCACGCGTTTTCACCGCAGAGATGACACTGTCATTGGAGGCAATAATTTTCGCCTGATTCATTGCCATGTCGCGTACATGAAGCGTTAAATAGTCCTCAAAACTGGCCGTAAAATATTGCGCCAGGGCTGCAATGACAAATATTGAGAACACCAGAATCAGCAAAAAGATACGCAGCGGAAATGCCAGTCTTTGGAAAAATGCAAACTGTTTATTCTCGTTAAGCTGCAACATTGTTTTCCTTGCGGGTTGTCCCGAGCCTCTTTGACGGATGTAATTAAAATGTTGAATCAAAATACATAGATATTAATTATGATCGTGGCAAATTTTATTCATTAAATCAATTAAATCACTTAAACCTGCGAGTCATTTCGTAATTACATTAATTAAAAAACTTAAAACCATTAAATAAATAAAAAACCACTAACTCTATGTGAAATAAATCAAAATTTCACGCCGAAATACTCCTTAGGATGTATAGCGAAAGGAGAAAAAGATATACCTCGATCACCCACCTTTCTCCCAAGTGAAAATAAAAAGTTATCAGTTTGCAACATTGAACAACATTCGTTGCAAATCGATAACAACATGCACCTTCAGGATACTATTTATTATGTTCGGCAATGATATTTTCACCCGCGTAAAACGTTCAGAAAATAAAAAAATGGCGGAAATCGCCCAATTCCTGCATGAAAATGATTTGAGCGTTGACACCACAGTCGAAGTATTTATTACCGTAACCCGCGATGAAAAGCTTATCGCGTGCGGTGGAATTGCCGGAAATATTATTAAATGCGTTGCTATCAGTGAATCCGTTCGCGGTGAAGGACTGGCGCTGACATTAGCCACTGAACTGATAAACCTCGCCTATGAGCGGCACAGCACGCATCTGTTTATTTATACCAAAACCGAATACGAGGCGCTGTTCCGCCAGTGCGGTTTTTCCACGCTGACCAGCGTACCCGGCGTGATGGTGCTGATGGAAAACAGCGCCACGCGACTGAAACGCTATGCCGAATCGCTGAAAAAATTTCGTCATCCAGGGAACAAGATTGGCTGCATTGTGATGAACGCCAATCCCTTTACGAATGGTCACCGTTATCTGATTCAACAGGCTGCGGCACAGTGCGACTGGTTGCATCTGTTTTTAGTCAAAGAAGATTCTTCACGCTTCCCCTATGAAGACCGGCTGGATCTGGTGTTAAAAGGCACCGCCGATATTCCACGCCTGACTGTGCATCGCGGCTCCGAATACATCATCTCCCGCGCTACGTTCCCTTGCTACTTCATTAAAGAACAGAGCGTCATTAACCATTGTTACACCGAAATTGATCTGAAGATTTTCCGTCAGTACCTCGCTCCCGCACTGGGTGTAACTCACCGCTTTGTCGGTACTGAACCCTTTTGTCGCGTTACCGCCCAGTACAACCAGGATATGCGCTACTGGCTGGAAACGCCGACTATCTCCGCACCGCCCATCGAACTGGTTGAAATTGAGCGGCTGCGTTACCAGGAGATGCCGATATCCGCTTCCCGGGTACGTCAACTGCTGGCGAAAAACGATCTCACGGCTATCGCGCCGCTGGTCCCTGCAGTCACGCTGCATTATTTGCAGAACCTGCTTGAGCACTCCCGCCAGGACGCGGCAGCTCGTCAAAAGACCCCCGCATGAGAAACAGGTGAAAAATGAAAATAAACCAGCCCGCCGTTGCAGGCACCCTTGAGTCTGGGGATGTGATGATACGCATCGCCCCACTCGATACGCAGGATATCGACCTGCAAATCAACAGCAGCGTTGAGAAACAGTTTGGCGATGCAATTCGCACCACCATTCTGGACGTTCTCGCCCGCTACAACGTGCGCGGCGTACAGCTGAATGTCGATGACAAAGGCGCACTGGACTGCATTTTACGTGCACAACTGGAAGCCCTGCTGGCACGCGCCAGCGGTATCCCGGCTCTGCCATGGGAGGATTGCCAATGATTTCCGCTTCGCTGCAACAACGTAAAACTCGCACCCGCCGCAGCATGTTGTTTGTGCCTGGTGCCAATGCCGCGATGGTCAGCAACTCCTTCATCTACCCGGCTGATGCCCTGATGTTTGACCTCGAAGACTCCGTAGCATTGCGTGAAAAAGACACCGCCCGCCGCATGGTTTACCACGCGCTGCAACATCCGCTGTATCGCGATATTGAAACCATTGTGCGTGTCAACGCGCTGGATTCCGAATGGGGTGTCAACGACCTGGAAGCCGTCGTTCGCGGTGGTGCGGACGTTGTGCGTCTGCCGAAAACCGATACCGCTCAGGATGTTCTGGATATCGAAAAAGAGATCCTGCGTATCGAAAAAGCCTGTGGTCGTGAACCCGGCAGCACCGGCCTGCTGGCGGCGATTGAATCTCCGCTGGGCATTACCCGCGCAGTGGAAATCGCTCACGCTTCCGAGCGTTTGATCGGTATCGCCCTCGGTGCAGAAGACTATGTGCGCAACCTGCGTACAGAACGCTCCCCGGAAGGAACTGAACTGCTGTTCGCTCGCTGCTCCATTTTGCAGGCCGCGCGCTCTGCGGGTATTCAGGCGTTCGATACCGTCTATTCCGACGCTAACAACGAAGCTGGATTCCTGCAAGAAGCCGCCCACATCAAACAGCTGGGCTTTGACGGCAAATCGCTGATCAACCCGCGTCAGATTGATCTGCTGCACAACCTCTACGCACCGACCCAGAAAGAAGTGGATCACGCCCGCCGCGTCGTAGAAGCCGCTGAAGCCGCCGCTCGCGAAGGCCTCGGCGTGGTTTCCCTGAACGGCAAGATGGTGGACGGTCCGGTTATCGATCGCGCCCGTCTGGTGCTCTCCCGTGCAGAACTTTCCGGCATCCGCGAAGAATAAGGCAATCAAAATGACGCAGAAAATTGAACAATCTCAACGACAAGAACGGGTAGCGGCCTGGAATCGTCGCGCTGAATGCGATCTTGCCGCTTTCCAGAACTCACCAAAGCAAACCTACCAGGCTGAAAAAGCGCGCGATCGCAAACTGTGCGCCAACCTGGAAGAAGCGATTCGTCGCTCTGGTTTACAGGACGGCATGACGGTTTCCTTCCATCACGCTTTCCGTGGCGGTGACCTGACCGTCAATATGGTGATGGACGTCATCGCGAAGATGGGCTTTAAAAACCTGACCCTGGCGTCCAGCTCCCTGAGTGATTGCCATGCGCCGCTGGTAGAACACATTCGCCAGGGCGTGGTTACCCGCATTTATACCTCCGGCCTGCGTGGTCCACTGGCGGAAGAGATCTCCCGTGGTCTGCTGGCGGAACCGGTGCAGATCCACTCTCACGGCGGACGTGTGCATCTGGTACAGAGCGGCGAACTGAATATCGACGTGGCTTTCCTCGGCGTCCCGTCCTGTGATGAATTCGGTAATGCCAACGGCTACACCGGTAAAGCCTGCTGCGGCTCCCTCGGCTATGCAATGGTTGATGCCGACAACGCAAAACAGGTTGTGATGCTTACCGAAGAACTGCTGCCTTATCCGCATAATCCGGCAAGCATTGAGCAAGATCAGGTTGATCTGATCGTCAAAGTTGATCGCGTTGGCGATGCTGCAAAAATCGGCGCTGGCGCTACCCGTATGACCACTAACCCGCGCGAACTGCTTATTGCCCGTAGCGCTGCGGATGTGATTGTCAACTCTGGCTACTTCAAAGAAGGTTTCTCCATGCAAACCGGCACCGGCGGCGCATCGCTGGCGGTAACCCGTTTCCTGGAAGACAAAATGCGTAGCCGCGATATTCGCGCCGACTTCGCCCTTGGCGGTATTACCGCGACGATGGTTGACCTGCACGAAAAAGGTCTGATCCGCAAACTGCTGGATGTGCAGAGCTTTGACAGCCATGCTGCGCAATCGCTGGCCCGTAACCCCAATCACATCGAAATCAGCGCCAACCAGTACGCTAACTGGGGTTCGAAAGGCGCATCGGTTGATCGTCTCGACGTGGTGGTACTGAGCGCGCTGGAAATTGACACCCAGTTCAACGTTAACGTGCTGACCGGCTCTGACGGCGTACTGCGTGGTGCTTCCGGTGGTCACTGCGATACCGCAATTGCCTCTGCGCTTTCCATCATCGTCGCGCCGCTGGTACGCGGTCGTATTCCGACTCTGGTGGATAACGTGCTGACCTGCATCACCCCGGGCTCCAGTGTCGATATTCTGGTCACAGACCACGGTATCGCAGTTAACCCGGCACGTCCGGAACTGGCAGAACGTCTGCAGGAAGCGGGCATTAAAGTGGTTTCCATTGAGTGGCTGCGCGAACGTGCGCGTCTGCTGACCGGTGAACCACAGCCGATTGAATTCACCGACCGCGTCGTTGCCGTTGTGCGTTACCGCGATGGCTCGGTGATCGATGTTGTGCATCAGGTGAAGGAATAAGCCATGCACCTGCTTCCTGAACTCGCCAGCCACCATGCGGTATCAATTCCCGAGCTGCTCGTCAGCCGGGATGAAAGGCAAGCACGGCAACACGTCTGGCTCAAGCGCCATCCTGTTCCACTGGTCTCCTTTACCGTGGTTGCGCCTGGGCCGATTAAAGACTGCGAGGTCACACGCCGAATTTTTAATCATGGCGTGACAGCCTTGCGTGCCTTAGCCGCAAAACAGGGCTGGCAAATTCAGGAGCAGGCTGCACTGGTTTCCGCCAGCGGGCCGGAGGGCATGTTGAGCATTGCCGCCCCGGCTCGCGACCTCAAGCTCGCCACCATTGAGCTTGAACATAGTCATCCTCTCGGGCGGTTATGGGATATCGATGTCCTGACGCCCGAAGGCGAAATTCTCTCCCGCCGCGACTATTCACTGCCGCCTCGCCGCTGCCTGTTGTGCGAGCAAAGCGCAGCCGTCTGCGCGCGTGGAAAAACCCATCAACTGACCGATTTACTCAACCGCATGGAGGCACTGCTGAACGATGTCGATGCCTGCAACGTCAACTAAAACCACAAAGCTTGCGACGTCATTAATCGATGAGTACGCCCTGCTGGGCTGGCGCGCCATGCTGACTGAAGTCAATCTGTCACCGAAACCAGGCCTCGTGGATCGCATTAACTGCGGTGCGCACAAAGATATGGCGCTGGAAGATTTCCACCGCAGCGCGCTGGCGATTCAGGGCTGGCTACCCCGTTTCATTGAATTTGGTGCCTGTAGTGCGGAAATGGCACCAGAAGCGGTACTCCACGGATTACGCCCAATTGGTATGGCTTGCGAAGGTGATATGTTCCGCGCCACTGCGGGCGTAAACACGCATAAAGGCAGCATTTTTTCTTTAGGGCTGCTATGTGCGGCAATTGGCCGTTTGCTTCAACTCAACCAACCGGTAACGCCAACAACCGTTTGTTCTACGGCGGCAAGTTTCTGCCGTGGCCTGACCGATCGCGAACTGCGTACCAATAATTCACAACTGACGGCAGGTCAACGGTTGTACCAACAGCTTGGCCTTACCGGCGCACGCGGTGAAGCCGAAGCGGGTTATCCACTGGTGATCAATCACGCCTTGCCGCATTACCTCACTCTGCTGGATCAGGGGTTAGATCCTGAACTGGCATTGCTCGATACCTTGCTCCTACTGATGGCGATCAACGGCGATACCAACGTTGCATCGCGCGGTGGCGAGGGGGGCCTGCGCTGGCTACAGCGCGAGGCGCAAACATTATTGCAAAAAGGGGGCATTCGAACCCCCGCCGATCTCGATTATCTCCGGCAGTTCGACAGGGAGTGTATCGAACGAAATCTCAGTCCAGGCGGCAGTGCCGACCTGCTGATCCTTACCTGGTTTTTAGCACAGATTTAATTATTTAAGCACTTGATAAATTTGGAAATATTAATTTTCGGAGAACCCGTATGTCTTTAGCAAAAGATAATATATGGAAACTATTGGCCCCACTGGTGGTGATGGGTGTCATGTTTCTTATCCCTGTCCCCGACGGTATGCCACCACAGGCATGGCATTACTTCGCTGTGTTTGTGGCAATGATTGTCGGCATGATCCTCGAGCCAATTCCGGCAACAGCGATCAGTTTTATTGCGGTTACTATTTGCGTTATTGGCAGTAATTACCTGCTCTTTGATGCCAAAGAATTAGCTGACCCAGCGTTTAATGCGCAAAAACAGGCGCTGAAATGGGGTCTGGCTGGTTTTTCCAGCACCACGGTATGGCTGGTATTTGGCGCATTTATTTTTGCATTAGGGTATGAAGTTTCCGGGTTAGGTCGTCGCATTGCCCTTTTCCTGGTGAAATTCATGGGCAAACGCACGCTGACGTTGGGTTATGCGATTGTCATTATCGACATTCTGCTGGCACCGTTTACACCGTCCAACACCGCGCGTACCGGGGGTACGGTTTTTCCGGTCATTAAAAACCTGCCGCCGCTGTTTAAATCATTCCCCAACGATCCGTCCGCGCGTCGTATTGGCGGCTATTTGATGTGGATGATGGTCATTAGTACCAGTCTGAGTTCGTCCATGTTTGTCACCGGTGCGGCACCAAACGTGCTGGGTCTGGAGTTCGTCAGCAAAATTGCCGGTATCCAGATTAGCTGGTTGCAGTGGTTCCTCTGCTTCCTGCCGGTTGGGGTTATCTTGCTTATCATTGCGCCGTGGCTTTCCTACGTGCTGTACAAACCGGAAATCACACACAGTGAAGAAGTGGCAACCTGGGCGGGTGATGAACTAAAAACCATGGGTGCGCTGACACGCAGAGAGTGGACGCTGATTGGCCTTGTATTGCTCAGCTTAGGTTTGTGGGTATTTGGCAGTGAAGTCATTAATGCTACTGCGGTTGGTCTGCTGGCAGTTTCGCTAATGCTGGCTCTGCACGTTGTGCCGTGGAAAGACATTACCCGCTATAACAGCGCATGGAACACGCTGGTCAACCTGGCAACTCTGGTTGTAATGGCTAACGGCCTGACTCGTTCTGGTTTTATTGACTGGTTCGCCGGTACCATGAGTACGCACCTGGAAGGATTCTCACCAAACGCAACGGTGATTGTACTGGTTCTGGTGTTCTACTTTGCACACTACCTGTTTGCCAGCCTGTCTGCGCACACCGCAACCATGCTGCCGGTTATTCTGGCCGTCGGTAAAGGTATTCCGGGCGTACCAATGGAACAACTGTGTATCCTGCTGGTGCTGTCTATCGGTATCATGGGCTGTCTGACGCCGTATGCAACCGGTCCTGGGGTGATTATTTACGGCTGTGGCTATGTGAAATCAAAAGATTACTGGCGTCTTGGCGCAATCTTCGGGGTGATTTACATCTCTATGTTGCTGTTGGTTGGCTGGCCGATTCTCGCCATGTGGAACTAATACGTTCGCCAAACGCTGAATAAATCATCACGCCCGCCAGGTAAGCCCACCTAGCGGGCTTTTTTATGATTTAATAGATAGTATTCAGTGTATGTATGAGTTCCACACCCATTATGAAAGCATTCTGGCGTAACGCCGCGTTGCTCGCGGTTTCTCTGCTTCCCTTCTCTTCTGCCAACGCCGTAGCGTTGCAGGCAAAACAGTATGGCGATTTTGATCGCTATGTCCTGGCCCTCTCCTGGCAAACCGGATTTTGCCAGAGTCAACACGATCGAAATCGTAACGAACGAGATGAATGTCGCCTGCAAACCGAAACGACCAACAAAGCTGATTTTCTGACCGTACATGGTCTGTGGCCAGGATTGCCTAAATCGGTCGCTGCCCGTGGTGTTGATGAACGCCGCTGGATGCGCTTCGGTTGCGCTACTCGCCCAATCCCGATTCTACCAGAAGCGCGCGCCAGCCGGATGTGTTCATCGCCGGAAACCGGATTATCACTGGAAACGGCCGCTAAACTAAGTGAAGTCATGCCAGGAGCTGGCGGACGTTCCTGCCTGGAACGCTACGAATATGCCAAACACGGTGCCTGCTTTGGTTTTGATCCGGACGCATACTTCGGTACTATGGTACGCCTGAATCAAGAAATTAAAGAGAGCGAAGCCGGAAAATTCCTTGCGGATAATTACGGTAAAACAGTGAGCCGCCGTGACTTTGACGCCGCCTTTGCCAAAAGCTGGGGAAAAGAGAACGTGAAAGCAGTTAAGCTAACGTGCCAGGGTAACCCTGCGTATTTGACTGAAATTCAGATCTCGATCAAAGCTGACGCCATCAACGCTCCGCTTTCTGCAAACTCATTCTTGCCACAACCTCACCCAGGTAACTGTGGCAAAACCTTTGTGATTGATAAAGCGGGTTATTAATCCTCTGATTTACAAAACACGCTAATTCGTCTTCCATAACCATGACGATTAAGAATTATACATAATGCGCTGCATTGAGGAATTCCCTGAATGTGACGCAAATCACTTCAAAGAGTGAGCAACAGTCAGTATCATCATGTGAGTTAAACCCTCGCCGCCTGACGGTGAGGGTTTTCTTTTGGGTATGTTTATCTGCGACACTCGCAGTACCGACGACATGGAGTAAAAATGTCCAGACCAACTATCATCATTAACGACCTGGATGCCGAACGCATCGATATTCTGCTGGAGCAACCCGCCTATGCTGGTTTGCCAATCGCCGACGCGTTAAACGCAGAGTTGGATCGCGCCCAAATGTGTTCGCCAGAAGAGATGCCACACGACGTGGTGACAATGAACAGCCGGGTTAAATTCCGCAATCTTAGCGATGGCGAAGTGCGTGTGCGCACGCTGGTGTATCCGGCAAAAATGACCGATAGCAATACTCAGCTTTCCGTTATGGCTCCGGTAGGTGCCGCACTGCTGGGGCTGCGCGTTGGCGATTCCATTCACTGGGAACTTCCGGGCGGCGTTGCAACCCACCTTGAAGTGCTGGAACTCGAATACCAGCCAGAAGCTGCTGGCGACTACCTGCTTTAATCCCATCTGCACAAGCGATAACTCGCTTTGCCCAGAGGATGCACTCGCATCCTCTTTACGCAAAATCAGCAATTTTTCCTGGTTCTCACTGTTCACTTTTGCTGCAAAATTATTCCGTTTCGTTTGTGGGAATAACCATGGCAGAAGCATTTTACATCCTGATAGGATTTCTGATTATGGCGGCGATTATCGTCATGGCTGTCCTTTACCTCGAAAACCACTCCTGACGATCATATTGTTCCCCCCGGCATCGCATTCACCAGACCTGAAACCGCCTTCTGCGCCGCCTCTGCGTTTTGTGCACCGGGTACCAGAATCACCTTACGGCACTCCTCTTCACGTTTTTCGAAAATCTCATATCCCCGGGCGGCCTCTTCAAACGGCATATAGTGGGTAACAATTTCTTCTGGTTTCAGTAATCCTTTCTCAATTAACGGTAATAATTCTCCCAGCCATGCGTGAACGTGGGTCTGTCCCATTTTAAACGACAACCCTTTATCAAAGGCGTCGCCAAACAGGAAACCGTGAATAAATCCAGCGTAGACGCCCGGTACGCTAACAATGCCGCCACGCCTGACCGCCGCAATACACTGACGCAACGCTTTACCGCTGCTGCCCTCCAGTTGCAGGTTAGTCAGCACCGTTTCCGTGGTGCTGCCTTTCGCTTCAAAACCGACGGCGTCTATTACTGCATCCACGCCCCGGTGACCTGCCGTTTGTTCAATAATTGACTGTGCCGGATCGCTGTCTTCATCAAAATTAATCGGGATCGCGCCGTAGCGGTCGGCGGCGAAATGCAAGCGGTAGGGATGATGATCAACAACAAAAATCTGTTCCGCACCGAGCAACCGTGCACAGGCGATTGTCAACAATCCCACAGGACCAGCACCATAGACTGCAACGCTTGAACCTTGTTGGATCTGCGCATTTTTTGCTGCCTGCCATGCCGTTGGCAGAATATCAGAAAGGAAAAGCGCTTTATCATCTGAAAGCAAAGGCGGTACTTTAAACGGCCCCACATTCCCTTTAGGGACGCGGACATATTCCGCCTGCCCACCAGGAACGCCGCCATACAGGTGGTATCTGTTTTTTATTGAGCGCAGCGCCTTTACCCGCATTGGTATTTTCGCAGGCGGCATATTGTTGCAATCGACAGAAAAAACAGTCGCCACAAGCAATGACGAACGGAATTACCACTCGGTCGCCTTTTTGCAAATTTTTTACGTCCTTTCCGGTTTCAACTACTTCCCCCATAAATTCATGACCAAAAATATCGCCATGTTTAACCTGAGGTATTTTGCCTCGATAAAGATGGAGGTCAGAGCCACAGATCGCCGTTGCCGTAATACGCAGAATAATATCATCTGCCTGTTCAACGCCCGGATCGGGAACATTTTCTACCTGAACGTGATGTGGGCCGTGATAAGTCAATGCTTTCATGCAACCTCCAGAGACAGTTCAAAAAAGAGTCAGTCTTTAAGGGTAGCTATCACAGCGGGAAAACGGGCGGTACCGCAGGTTTTGGGAGAATTCCTGGTGTTCAGTGAGAATATATTAATCACAGAAACCGTTCGTAAGGAAAAAGAACCAGACAAATATCAGGGATAAATATTATAATCATGGCGAATGATTTGTTCATGATTAACAGGGAGAAAGGGTTATGTATAAGACAATCATTATGCCAGTTGATGTATTTGAAATGGAATTGAGCGACAAAGCTGTTCGCCACGCTGAATTCCTCGCCCAGGATGACGGAGTTATTCATCTACTTCACGTACTACCCGGGTCAGCCAGCCTGAGCCTGCACCGTTTTGCCGCTGATGTGCGTCGTTTTGAAGAGCATCTGCAACATGAAGCAGAAGAACGTCTGCAAACGATGGTCAGCCACTTCACCATCGATCCTTCCCGCATTAAACAACATGTCCGTTTTGGTAGCGTGCGGGATGAAGTCAATGAGTTGGCAGAAGAACTGGGGGCTGATGTTGTAGTTATTGGTTCTCGCAACCCATCGATTTCGACCCATCTGTTAGGTTCTAACGCCTCGAGCGTGATCCGCCATGCCAATCTGCCGGTGCTGGTTGTGCGTTAATTGCCAGAATAAATATCCCGCCCTGCCCGGAGCCATCCCGGCAGGGCTTTTTAATGCCATAAAAAAGCCGCCAGGTTTGACCCCGGCGGCTAAGCAATTGCAGGTGAATCTTACTTCTTCTTATGCAGTTTTGGTGCGAATCAGGTAGTCAAAAGCACTCAGAGAGGCTTTGGCACCTTCGCCAGTGGCGATGATGATCTGCTTGTACGGAACCGTCGTACAGTCACCCGCTGCGAATACGCCTTTGACGTTGGTTTCGCATTTCGCATCAATGATAATCTCACCCATGCGGTTACGTTCGACTGCGCCTTCCAGCCAGTTGGTGTTCGGCAGCAGACCAATCTGGACGAAAATACCGGCCAGTTCGATGTTGTGAATATCGCCGCTGACACGATCTCGATATTCCAGACCAACGACTTTGCTGCCGTCGCCTTTCACTTCCGTGGTTTGCGCATTCAGAATAATGTCGACGTTTTTCAGGCTGCGCAGTTTGTCCTGCAGCACCTGGTCGGCTTTCATTTCTGGCGCAAATTCCAGCAGAGTTACGTGCTCAACGATACCCGCCAGGTCGATTGCCGCTTCCACGCCGGAGTTACCGCCGCCGATAACCGCTACGCGTTTGCCTTTAAACAGCGGGCCGTCGCAGTGCGGGCAGTAGGTCACGCCTTTGGTGCGATACTGATCTTCGCCCGGAACGTTCATGTTGCGCCATTTCGCGCCGGTGGCGATGATAATGCTACGTGCTTTCAGCACCGCGCCGGAGGCTGTTTCAATCTGATGCAAACCGCCTTCCTGCGCTGCCGGGATCAGTTTGCTTGCGCTCTGGCTGTCGATCACATCGACATCATAATCATCAACGTGTGCTTTCAGCGCACCTGCCAGTTTCTGACCTTCAGTTTTCGGTACTGAGATGTAGTTTTCAATATCAACGGTATCAAGAACCTGACCGCCAAAACGTTCGCCCATCAGACCGGTGCGAATGCCTTTACGTGCAGAGTACACCGCTGCCGCCGCCCCCGCAGGACCAGAACCGACAATCAACACGTCATAAGCATCGCGCTTATTCAGTTCTTCAGCCGCACGTTTTTCTGCGCCGGTATCCACTTTCGCCACGATCTCAGTCAGCGTCATACGACCCTGGCCGAACTCTTTGCCGTTCATAAATACCGCCGGAACGCCCATCACGTTGCGATCGGTGATTTCGTTCTGGAAAGTACCGCCGTCAATCGCCGTATGTTTG